>Ga0181355_1001468_pt1 | contig 10383 bp, 15 predicted proteins | sample Fa13VDMM15DN_FD_130099 | JGI IMG/M metagenome (GOLD analysis project Ga0181355, IMG submission 130099) | Freshwater viral communities from Lake Michigan, USA - Fa13.VD.MM15.D.N | ecosystem: Environmental > Aquatic > Freshwater > Lake | place: USA: Michigan | collected 2013-09-23 | reverse complement strand
GAGTTAATAGCCGCGTTCCTTGAGCTCTCGCTCACGCTTCTTGGCTTCGTAATTCCACATTTCCGTTGGTGACATGTCGCCAAGTGTTTTAGGCGGTGGTGTCTGACCAGTTCGAGTTGTTGCGGCTGCAGCGAGACGTGCTCCGCGCTCTTGCTTGATATCCGTAGCCAAGACTGATCTGGATGAGTTGAACATATCAAGCATCCTGATTGCGTCCCTAGCTGCTGAGCTGTCGGCAAGTGCTCGGGTATCAGGTGACTGCACGGTAAACCATTGGGCAAACTCGGTTGTGTTGACCGTATCGCGCCAGTTTTCGTACTTACCTTCTATCCGGGCCTCTTCCATCAGGCGTCCCATCTCAGCTCGGGTCTGTGCGACCTGCTGTTGCACGTAGCCCGCCACCTGTTGAGGTGTCAAACTTTGTTGCTGGTTGCCGATTTTTGATGCGACGAATTCCTCCATCGCTCCTGCCCACTCCGGAAAATCTTGCTTGAGCTGCTCCCACTTCTCTGGGTTCTTGGCGGCGCTAACAATAGCTGTTTGAGTAGGCGCTTCTTGCATTGCTGCTTGACGTGCCTGATTAGCTTCTTGTTGCATCGCTGCCATCCGGCCCTCGGCCGACATGACATGGTGCTGCAGTTGAGCATTTGACTTTGCCAACTCATCGATTTGCGCAAGTTTTGCGCGAACCGCTGGTGATAGCCCAGCCAGTGGATCTTCAAGTTCGGGCTCAATTACCTGCGGCGTTTCCGGCGCATCGGCTAAAAGCTCTGTCGTGGGCGTGTCATCGCCGGCAACGAGTTTGGACGCCTCTTGATCCCATAACTTCTGAACTTCTTCCGAAGACAGTTGATTTTCTTCCACTATTGCTCTCCAAACAAAGAACGATTTTCAAAAAAGGCCAAACCAAATTTACTCTGGCTCAGCCACCACCCCCCGAGTTGCCGCATTTGGCAAATCGAGAAATCTTTTCAACACCCGTATCTCGCCTCTCATTGCCGCCGTCTCTGGGTTTGAAAGAGCGACAGCGTCATTCTTGGTTCTGGCCTGCTCAAGCTGGGCTTCTGCCCACTTTCGCAACAAGTGCCACGTACTTGATGAGTAGTCAATCATGTAAAAGAAATTTTATAACACACTGTGGGTAATATGCAACAACTATTATCTGTCGGCGGCCGCTGCAATTCTGGCGGCCTCAATTGCTGCCTGCTCTCCCGGTGTAAGACCCGCGACGGCCGCCGCCGCGGGGGCCTCCATCTGTTTGCCAATCAGGCCTTGACTTCCGGTTTTAAGGCCCCTACCACGGATTGCTTCGCCAACAAGTCCAGCCTCCTGTTGCGCCAAAGAAAGGCGGGAGGCCTGTTTGATTTGAGCCTTTGTCGCCGTCGGCGCTTTCTTGTCAAAGGTTTCGTTCCAGTCGGGCGGCCTATCCGCAAAAGAGTTTTCGTCGTACTCGATGGTGTAGGTAGTGGGGGTCCTATCCGGCCCATCCCCGCCGCCGCTGCCCGGATAATCAACGCCTTCTTTCTGGTCAAGCACGCGGACCTTGCTTGCGTCTATGACCCTTTGGTTATCCCCGTCTCGAGTGTAAAAATACTCGGGCTTCTTGTTTCCGTCTTCGTCAAATCCGCCCCCGGCCTTGTACACGTTGGCCATTGTTTTGGTCTGCTTGCCCGATGGGTTCTGCCGGACCAAAGAGTAGCCGGGGCTCCCTTCAATCGCGGTCATCCCGGCGTAGCCTGTTGGCTTGTCAACCGGATTCGTCTTCTGAGTCGTCTGGTTGTAGGTGTAATACTGGCCATCGTTTGGACCAAGGGGGTCGTAATCGCCTCGGTAAACATAAGGATTTCCAGAGGCGTCTTGAGTGATGCTTTGGCGGTAAACGTCAGCAACTCGGTTGTACCCGGCGGCCTTCCTCTGGTAGGCCGATAGGGCGCGGTTGTACGCGTCGACATCTCGGGCAAGAACGCTCACCCTAGCACCGTCTGGTCACTGCCAACCGCTTTACTGAGATCTACGCCACTGCCGACCGTCACGCCGGGGGTGTACATTTGCCAAGCAGTGCTGGGTGGGGTGTAGCCGGGAGGAGCCGTATAGCGCTGGCCAGTCGAGGGGTTGTAGTAGTCTTGTGTGTTTCCCGTCCCAGCAGTTGCCGCGTTAAAGGTAAATTTGAAAGGGTTGTAAGGCTCAATGCTGGGGCCGCCAGTGTTGTTGCCCAAAACCCCAATCTTTGAGGTAACACCTGTGGGCAGACCAGCCTGCGCATTTTTGGTAAACAGTTGCTGTTGCGCCCCTGTAATCAAGCCCCCAGAATTGACATTGCCTGTTTCGGTGTTACCTATGCTAAACGTCCCGGGGATGGAAGTGAGCGTATTGGCCCCGGTAATCAGCCCTACAGGCATGGTCGATACCGGCGTGTTAAGTTGCGTCGGCGCGGTTTGCACTGTGCTGCTTGCATTGGTGCCGGGCGTAATGCCTGTGGAACCCGTGCCTGTAGTGGCGCCAACCTTACCAGCCGTTAAGCCGGCTGTTCCAGAGACCTTGCCGGGCGTTACGGTGGCGAGTCCGGTGACCTTACCAACCGTCGTACCGGCTGTTCCGGTGACCTTACCAACCGTCGTACCGGCTGTTCCGGTGAGGGCGCCAGTGCTACCGCCTGTGCCTCCGCCGCCTGTGCCTCCGCCGCCTGTGCCTCCGCCGCCTGTGCCTCCGCCGCCGCCGCCTGTGCCGCCGCCAGTTTCACGCGGGTTGCCGCCCCATTGCGCCCAGTATGCGTCAAACGCTGCTTGCCCCCGGTTGTTGATGTCGGCCAAAAACTTGTCAGTGTTAACCTTCCCCTCAAACTTTGTTCCCTTTGACCAGTTAGGATCATAGGTCGACCCCACCCTAGACTCCATTTGTTTGAAAGTTTGGTCGGATTGTTCCGGCAGGTATCCTTTTTTTAGATTTGCCGTAGCAGCCGCGGCCATGTAATCCTTGTTGCTGTACATGGTTTTGAGCGCATCTTCTGCGGCCTTAACTGGGTCTGCCGCGCTGTTGATAGCTTTCCAGTCGCGGGTATCCGGGTTGGCCCCGACGTTGCCGTATAAAGCAGCACTTACCCGTTTTAGCGCCGCTTGGTTTGTTGCGTAATCCGGATTTGATTTGTCGTAAAAATATTTGTCAATGGTGTTGCCAGTAAGTTTTTCCACCAATGCGCGCGATTCCGGCTTCTCATTTTCGTTAGCCATAATGGGTTCTCCTTAAATTCCTGAGCCAGTCTTGAGAGCCAGATCGCGCTCAGCGGCAAACAGTTCTTTGCGGCTGCGCTCCTTCATCGCTGTGTCGGCCAACTGGGCTTTGATTTTCTCGAGGCTGATGTTCTGAGTGTTGGACAGCTTCAGCATCTCAATCTCGCGTGTCATCTGCAACTGCATGATCTGCATGTCGGCCTCTTGAGCAGCGATGCTTTGACGCACCTGAAGCTCTTGCAGGTCGCTTTGGCTTCGGGCTTGGACTTGCTGCATCTCTGCCTGAGCGCGAAGCTGAGCCACGGCCATAGCCGGGTCTGGCGGTGGGCCTTGACTGGCTGCCTGCTTTTGGGCTTCTTTGATCTGCTCGATCTCTTCCTCCGGCTTGAACACTTCTGCCGGGTCAATGTGCTGGGCCTGCAGAGCTTTCTCAAACAGCTTCTGCGTGTCAAGGTACATGCCGTAGATCGGGTTGGCCCCGGCGGCAAGCAGGTTCAGGAACGACTGGTTCTGAATGTCACGGACCACCAAGGCGCTCGAGCCGCGGGCGTCGATTGTGAAATCGCCCTTGATCTCTTCGTCCTCGTTGTACATCATGTTGTAGTCGTAGTACCGACGGATGTGTGGCTTGGTGGCCATGTCGTCAAACTGTTTAACAAGCCTTCGCAAAACCACGTTCGCGCTGTTCATCAGCATTTGCATGCCGCCGACTGTGTCAGGGGCGGCGCCCTTCTCGCCTTGCATGATAGTGGGCACGCCGGTCTCGGCGTCTGCCAGCTCTGTGGCCATCTTAATGATGCCGGCCAACTCGGCTTGGTGGCTGTTGAACTCAAAAGTGCTGAAGGCTTTGCGCACGTCGTCAATGTCGTCTGTGGCGTACCAAATCTTGCGAGCTGACAATTGCCATTGCTTGTCCGCCGGCTGAATGGCGCCGGGCTTGATGACGATCTGTGGACCGCTGGACACGCCAGCGTTGTCCATCATCTGACGCCAAGCCGCGTTCAAGACCTTCTGCTGAGAACGCATCAGGTATGGGATGCCGTATCCCCAGCAACTGCCCGCAACCTTCTCCCAGATAAAAAAGTCGTATGGCAAATCGCCGCCGTCCAATGGGTTTAGGAAAGCCTTGACCACGGTGTTGTTGATCATGACCACGCAAGCGCTGGTGCTGCGAAGCTCGTCCTTGTCTCCCCTTTTAACGCCAGCGGCCTCAAGGTCGTCGTGGTCCACCTCGCCCCAGTATGTCCACATCTCGTAAGTCAAGCGGGCCATGTCTCGCTGGTCTTCGTCTGTCATCTCACGCAAAGTGGCTGACTGCTTAGGCCCCTCTTCAAGCACCTTGCGCAGTTGTGGCTTGAGAAAGCCGGGCTGCTTGGCAAGGTCGCGGATCTGCTTAGAGGTGACCTGCTCTCGCTCGTAGATTCCCTTGCCGTTGTGAATGTTCTCTCCGCAACCCGGGTCTGGCCAGACGTTGCGTGGGTCAACCCTGAACGATGCTGGGCTGATCTCCTGAACGATCTCAACCTGATGGACTGTCTGGCCCTCTTGGTCGGTGACTGGCTGCCAAGCCTTGCGTGTGCGGTTGGTGACGATCGGCCCTTTGATTACCCCGGTGCCAAGCACAGCAGAGTCGTGAATCACCTTGCGCAACTCGCCGTTGTACCCGCACTCAACCAACTGGTCCTCGATCTCGGTCTCCATGGCCTTGGCCTTCTTGTTGGCCATCTCCAAAACCGCTTTGACAACGTCACGAACTCGGGCCGGCTGCCCGTCCTCGCCCATGACCGGCTGACCCTGTTGGTCCATGGCCGCTTGGTTGTCCTTGCTCATGCCCATCAACTCTGGGTTTGGCGTGGGCTGGATGCCCCAGTTTCGGTCGTCTGTCGGCAGCAAGATGTCTGCAAGTCGAGCCTCGGCCGCATTGGTCTTCTGTCGAGTCATGCCGATGAACACCGTCGAGCGGTGTGGCTTGGCCCCCTGCGTGGTTACAGGGTATCCCTGCTCCACGCTGGTCATCATCTGGCTGGCTGCCTTGTTGACGTTGTCCTTGCCGTTGTACTGGTCTTCGTCTTCGATCCAGCGCTTGTCAACTCCGTAGGAACTGCGCGAACGAATCCATTCGTCACGCTGACCGCTGAGAGAAGAACCGAAAGACTGCAGCTTTTCTGCCTTCTTCCGCTGCTGCTCTTCGGGGTCTTCTTCGACCTCGACCTCGATTTGTGGAGGTTGGTTGTGCATGGTTTAGTAACCCATTTTCTGGTAAACCGAGCGGCACACCAGAATGGCGTCAACCACAGTGCCGGTTCCGCCACTGGTCACGGGCCGAACGTAGACCGGCATCTCTACCGGGCAATGGACCCCCGCGGTCGTGTAAGACATGGCGACGTTTGAGCCGCCAGTCTGAGTCAATGTGGCCCAATTGGTCCCGTCGTTTGAGCCCTGCAGCACGATCGTAGCCCCGCCAAAAGTTCCGCTGTGCTGTAGCGTGAGGTTGGATGCGCTTGGGACCAAAAAGGATGTCCCGGTATCAGCCGTGCCCATCGAGGCCCAAGTGACGATGATCGCGCCAGCGCTGGCGTTGCGGTCGAGGGTAGCGGTGATTGTGGCCATGTTGGTTTCCTTGGTTAATAACCTGTGACTGGGTCGAATACGTTGAAATTCAAAGTAGGTGCCAAGCGCGCGTTGCGCATTCGCCCTTCGGCTTCTTCCTGTGTCTTGGCAAAGCGGCGAGACATCATTGCGTATCTGGTCGCCGACATCAAGTCGTCGCTGATCTTGACGACCATACCGTCCTTGCGGTGGTAGAGCCGGAACTCCTCAAACCAGTCCTCCAAATGCGCGAACACGCGAAGGCGCATGGTCTGCATGCGTGTGAGCATCTCTGACAGGCCGGCCTCAACCCCGTTGCTTCCGTCCTCGAAGGTGGCCCGGTTGGAAAGCATGTTGAGCCCTTGGTCCTTGTACTGCTTGGCCAACTGCTCACCGCTGCCGCCCTTGTCGCGCTGCAGGCCGTCGTGCGGCCAAGCAATGGGCACCCAGTCGCCGCGGGCCCTGACGGCCATGGAATGGCCAGCGATGCCGGGCTCACTTCGCCTGTAGCAGTCGGTCACGTACATCGTGTCGGTGTCTTTGTCCCAAGCCATCCAAGCAACGGCCGTCGGGTGGTCAACCCCAAAGTCGATTGCGGCGATGCGGGCCCAGTGTGGCGGGATCGGGAATGCCCTAATCTTGATTGCCTCCTCCACCACTGGGAAGACCCGGCCAGATCCCAGAATTGGTATGCCCTTGGCCCGGGCCTCGCGCTCATGCTCAGGGTAGCTGGCAATGATTGCATCGGCCTGCTCCTTGGTGTAGTGCTCGGCGTCGCTGATCGTCATGTTGGTCACTCTGGTCCCGGCTGGCTTCTCCAGCAGAAAACGCTTGACCACTTCGGACATGCCGAGCAAAGGCGTAAAGGTCACAAAAACCTGACCACCTGTTGCCTGAGTACGGGTCAGGCCCTCAGAATAAATTGGCAAAGGTGGCTCTTCGTCAAACCACACCAGATCCACGGTGTCGGCTTGCCATTTGGTGCGGCCTTGGTCGTAGCTGTTGAACTGGATCACCGAGTCCTCGCCGCACTCATGCCGGACCACAATGCTCGAGACCGCATCGGGCACGCCCTGCTTCATGCTGGTGTCGCGCACACAGGCAAACGGAATGGCGCCTGTGCCCCACTCTTCCCTTATCTCTGGCGGGCCGAGCAACAAGCGCTGGATGCCCTTGCGAGTCAACTCGGCCGATTCGGACCCGACCATGCACCGGATGGCGTAGTTGTATCGCTTGCCCTTCCACCACGTCGGGTACCGGCCTGTCGTGTGCATCGCGACCTCGAATGCGCCGGCCCATGTCTTGCCAAGCTGGTTGCCTGCCATGAACAAGCGCTCTCGGAACCCAGCGCCGGCCAAATGGAACTCAAGCTGCTTCTGGTAAGGAGCGTAGGCCTGCAGGCGGTTGCGCTTGGCCCTAATGTCTTTGAGACGCAGGAGCTCGTAAAGCTCCCGCTTCTCGTCGTCGTCCAAAAGCCGGGTGTCGATGCGGTCGAGCTGGATCATCGAGCCGCCTTGGCAAGTAGCATGTTAAGTCGGGCGTCGAGCTGGTCGCTTGTCAGGTCCAGAGTGCCAGACAGTTTGACCTCCACGCTCTTGAGCTTGGGTTGGGTGTACTGCAGGAACTCGTTCAGAGTCCGCATGCGTGTGTCCATGTCGAGCAACGGAACCATGATCGTCTTGCCCTCGCCGTCCAGCACTGGAAAACCCCCGCGCATCAGCGGCGTCGTGGCTTTGAGCGCCTTGGCAATTTCTACTGCTGGATCGAGCCCCTCGTCAATGCAAGCCTCAATCACCGCCTTGAGATTGATCCGATGCGGCGCTCTGCTTGTGATGGCGCTCTTGCTCGCCGGGTGTGCACGACCAGTCTTGGCCGCGGTCGGAAACGCCAGATCATCCAGCGTTGCCAGCTTCGGCGGCGCCCCGGCTAAATCGGAGTTGCGGCTTGGAAGTCGTCTACTTGCCATTCTTCATTGCCCCTCTAACGAGTCCTTCATTGCGTGCGCTGATTGCTCTGGCCTTGCTCTTGGCGTCGGCTTTGCTGCTGGCCCCCCACGCGTTCAGGCTGAGCAACAAGCGGGTAGGCTCGCCATCCTTGCGCTCCGGGCCGGGCATGCCGCCCATGCGCGCCAAAAAGCTGGCCCGACGCGGGTTGTCTCCAGACTTGACTGGCGCCTTGAGGTTCATGCCCGCGGCCTTTGCGCTGGCGCGGCCTTTGGCATTCAAGCCGCCGGATGGCGACTTGCCTTCTTTGCGTTGCCAAGCCGGGGTCTTCACCTCATTGCCCGCCTGAGCAGGCCGGGCTTGTCTGGCTTGGCCGTCTTTGCCGACTCGACAAAGTCAGCCTTGCTCGGCGCGCCTTTGTCGCCGGGCTGGCGCATGCGCTCACTCGAGCCAGCCGCGATACGAGCCCTTTTGGCGTTAATGTTCGCATACAAGCCGGGCTTCGTGGCCATCAGACCATCCCACCAACCATGCCGTTGATCTCGCCGCTGTTGAAGCCTTGCGGGCTCTTGGCCATGCCGCCCTTGTACTCCGGCTGAGTTTCGTTCGTGCCGGGCAGGGGCACGGACACTTTGTTTGGCAGCATGCCGGCGCCTTGGGTCTGGTTGCCTCCGCCGCCGGGCATCTTGGCCGAGTTGGTCATCATGCCGCCGGCTGCGCGCATGTTGTTGCGCGATGCTGGGTTTGAGTATTGCTGATCCATGTGTAGCTCCTGAATTAGGCCATTAGGCCGGGTTGGGGTTGACGACTCTTAGCTTCCTGATTCCACATCTGCTGGCCCGACATATCTTGTGGGCCCTCCATGTCCTGTGAGCCCTCCATATCCTGTGAGCCCTCCATGTCCGCACCTTGCTCTTCCGCGGCCAGCATGTCGTCGACGTATTGCCGGCACTCGGCAATTGTGTCGCACAAGTACGGCTCTTCGTTATCTGACGAACTGACAACAATTTTACCGTCTTCGCCTATTTCAATCGTGATTGTCTTCACCATGAGAGCTCCAAAAGGTAACAAAAGCCGCGGCGCGGCCCCCGGGGTTGCGTGCCTTTGTGCGGGCACACCTGCGCGTGAAGAGCTTAATTCAGAGGGGTGTCAAGGTCAAGTGGCAAAAGCCAACTATTTTTAGTTGCGTAAAAACAACACCTCTAAATTTATTTTTGTTGTATTTTTGCAACCTATCAAAAAGTAATTGACAGTGACTGTCACTGTGCTACATTTCAGTTGTGGCCGGAAACGAACCACCCCGCAAAGGAACCAGCGGGATACAAAAAGGGAACCAGCCGATTACAAAGTACCTACCGGGAAATCAAAGGCCAGACCGCTTAGACCCAGTCCCCAAGACTGGCGAGTGCGAAGGAAGACCAAAGGGCAGCGTGCTGTTCTTTGGCGGCGTATTCAGGCGGCCGACAACAGCTTGATATTTTGGAGATCGATATGCCAGTTGTTTTCATAAACATCAAATGCGTTTACGGTGTCATGAAGTTTTACCCGGACCCGTCCAACGCCACGGCGTTGCGTCTGGCCAAGCTCATCGGCACCAAGACGTTCAGCACCAACGACATCGCAACGATCAAGGCCCTCGGCTTTGAGATTCAGTACGTCGACGCCTACGCCGGCGCTCAGGTTTAACAGGAGACCCTCATGGACATCAAAACAGCAATCAAAATTTTGGACAACAAACGCGGCATTTACGGCATGTCGTTGCTCGACATAGCAATCGTCATGAAAGAACAGTTGGCCAACGACGAGCTGGACAACAGAGACGCTGCAGCGATCCGCGTCTTTCTTCGGGAAGGTCGGGCGCTGTTTGCACCCGCTTAACATGAAGTACAAACTTGATGTAGCCCGCGACGTTGACACCGACGAACCCGGTGTCTTTATTCTCAACTTGCCCGGTGGTTGGAAATTCGATCACGACTTTTACAGTCTTGAACATGTTCGCGCCTACGACTCAATGAAGGAGTTGCGTGTGGACATCAAAAGCTGGGTTGTGCCCTGCGACTGCGCAGAATGCAAGCAAATAATGGCTAAAAACGAAAGGTAAACATGCAAGCTCGATACGATATTTACGTGGCCTGTGCCGAAGCTCTCGGCTGGCCCATCAAAACCTTTGAGGAGTGGCTCAACTCCTAATCTCAGCGTACAGGGCACTGCAAAGCGCCTTGTGCAGTGTGATTCACATTCCGTGCTGGCCGGATGCCGGTGTGTTTTTTCTGGAGATTTTCATGACTGCATTTTCCAAACAAATTGCCCGGGCTTCACGCATTGCTCGCACCGAGGCCAAACGGCTGGCCGCCCGAGTAGCTCTACTCAAGCATCCCGCGGTCAAGGCCGCATTCGAAGCTTTCCCGCTGGCCATGCGCAAAGACGTGAACGTCTCCTTGTCCGCCTACGGCGACTCGGTGTTTATGAACACCTCTCTTCGCGGCCTTGACTCGTTCAAGTCGCCCAAGCTGACCAAAGTGCTTGAGAAGTTCGTAGGCGACGAGTGGTCGGCTCGGGTCAACGAGTACACCAACGACCTGTCACCAAACAAAGATTTCCACTTTGAGCGGCGCGTAGGCGAG
>Ga0181355_1001466_pt1 | contig 10400 bp, 14 predicted proteins | sample Fa13VDMM15DN_FD_130099 | JGI IMG/M metagenome (GOLD analysis project Ga0181355, IMG submission 130099) | Freshwater viral communities from Lake Michigan, USA - Fa13.VD.MM15.D.N | ecosystem: Environmental > Aquatic > Freshwater > Lake | place: USA: Michigan | collected 2013-09-23 | reverse complement strand
TGATCTCCTTCTCGCGGATGATGCGCATCGCGAGATGATGATGAGTGTGCTTGTCTAGCTTGCGGATCATGTCCTTCACCTCCGCGATGAACTGATCATTGCGCGCCACCGCCGCTGGGCTCGTTACCCATGTCACCCTGTCTTGCATTTCGTGGCTCCTTCTGCGCCGCGGGATAGTGCGTGAGGAGCGCGGTGATACCCATGCGGACCACGTCGGTCCTGCTGATCGTCGTCCCGAGTTTCCTCGAGAAGATCGCGGCTATCCGCTCGATTTCCGCATACGACTCGCGATCGATGGTCACCGCCGTGTGGGTGCGCTTCCGCTTCAATCCCATTGGCGACTCCTATGTCCTGATGCTACGAGGGTTGCCGCATACTGTCAAGTACAGCACTCACCTGATCCATGCGGTTTGACTTCACCATGTCGATGACGGTCGACGCCGCGCGGCGGTCGAGCCGGCTGGGATCGATTCCGTGACGGCGCAGGAAGAACGCCTGCTTGTCGCTCGGCTTCGACATGAGCGCCTCGATGAGCTGCGATGCCCGACCGGTGTCGAGATCCATCGGAAGCCGCAGGCCGTTGCGCTCGAGCATGGACCGCTGCTTGTCGCTCGCGGGAATGCGGCGCTGCCACGCGGGGATCGAACGCGGCACGATGCCGAGAGCCTCGAACGGGTCGATCTCCTGCGACGTGAACCGGGCGCGCCCGACGATGTGCGCGCGCCTCTTGGCCTCGAGCGCCTTGGCCTCGTCGGCCTCTGCATTGTCGATCTCGGCGAGCACGTCGATCTCCTCCTCGACGGCGTCCTTCTCTGCCTTGCGCGCGTATCGCTTGGCGACCTTCTCGTCCATGTCGCCGCCGAGGATGTCGCCGGCGTGGACGAGCGTGTGCCGTCCGCAGTTGCCGAGGAAGTCGAGCGCGAGGACGTGTCCCTTGTTGCTCATCTCGATCGCCGCCCTGCGCTCCGCGGAATCGTCGATGCCGTCGATGGTCCCCGGAAGCGTGCGCGTGCCGCGACCGAGCATCTGGCAGTACAGCGCGCGCGACTTGGTCGGACGCATCATGGCGATCACCTGCACGCCTCGACCGTCCATCGCGGGGTCGTCCCAGCCCTCGGTGGCGACGGCGACGTTGACTAGGTACTGGAGCTTGCCCTCGCCGAACTCGCGGAACACGCGGGCGCGCTGCTCCTCCGGCGTTTTGCCACACACGATCTCCGCCCTGCCGGTCTGCATGCCGGGGCGGTTGATGATCTCGGCGATGCGCTCGGCGTGATGCACGGTCGCCGCGAACACCAGGGTGCGCCGGTCGCCGACGATGCGCACCATCGGAACCACCATCTCCTGCAACGACTTCTCGAGCGCCTCCTCGAGGTCGTTCAGCTGGAAGTCGCCGCCGCTCGTGCGCGCGCTCGAGAGATCGAGATGGTCGCAGGTGACGAAACGCTGCTTGATCGGCACGAGCCATCCGTCGCGGATGCCGTCGGCCACGTCGTACTCGAAGGCGACCGTTTCAAACACCCTGCCGAGCGCCTTGTTGTCGAGCCTGTCCGGAGTGGCGGTCACGCCCAGCAGGCGCGACTGCGGGTTCTTCATGTAGTGGTCGATCACCCGTATGTACGAAGTGCTCACGGCATGGTGGCACTCGTCGACGACCACCATCCACGGGTGGTCGTTGCGAAAGCGGTGCATGCGGCGGTGCTCGCCGCGCCCTGCGTTCTGCGTCTGGATGCTCGAGACGAGCACGGGCGACCTGGTGAATCCATCCTCGACGGCGCGGTAGTCGCCCATCTCGATGTCCGGCTTGATGCCGGTCACGGCCTCGACCTTCGCCGCAGCCTGGTGGATGAGCTCCTCGCGATGCGCCAGGACGATCGCACGCCTACCCGGCATGCGCAGCCCGAGCTCAATCGCCTTCGCAAAGATGACGGTCTTGCCTAGACCAGTCGCCAGAACAGCGACGGTCGACCTGTTGGACGACAGCTTCTCGGCGATCCCCTCGACCGCCTTCTCCTGATAGGGTCTCAATTTCATGGGTGGCTCCGTTCATGGTTCCCCTGCTACTTCTCTCCAGTGCTCGCGGATCGTCTCGTCCAGCCTGTTCCACTTCTCCTCGAGCCTCGCCACGTCCTCCGGCGTCTCGCAAGTGACGGCGGAGATCATGCTGACGCTCGCGTCGGTGAAGTCCCTGCACAGACCGACCACGACGAGTCGCTTGACGTAGGCGGTGTTCTCGTCGAACGGCAGTCCGCGCGTTTCGCACAGATACCGGTGGATGCGCCCGAGGATCGTCAGTGTCGTCACCTTGATGGCCTGTAGTGGTGGAGGCGGGTACCGTTCATCCATCCGGTGTCGAAGCATTTGGCGCACCTCGCTCCAGAGCAGAGCGGGCAGACGCCCGCCGGCCTCGCGGCGTTGACATGGTCGCGGGCATCGCGGATGTGCTTCTGGAGGCTCGAGCCGCCCGTCAGCATCCACTGCTTCGCGCTGGTCCTCGAGAGCGCGTCGGCAATGTCCGAAGCCATGCGCAGCAGTTCTCCGAGCTCGCGGAACATGGGCTTGACCTCGGTCATGTTCCTCTCGCCGTCGCTCGTCTCGTCCTGCTCGTCGGCTTCATCGCCGTCGCCGAAGACATCGGAGATCTCCGCATGGATCTCGTTGATCTCCCGAGCGGTCGGCATGCGCCCCTCGGAGGTGGCGCGCTGCACGGCGATGGTCCAGACCTCGGCCCTGCGCGCCTCGTCGGCGATGCGCGCGAGAGCCTCGGCCTGTGCGGCGTTCGCGGGCTTCGGCAGCTCGGCGGGGAGCGAGGCGAGAGCCCCGACTGCCCCGACGAGTTGCCGACCACGCGAGGCGCTGAACTGCCACCGTTCCTGGCAGTATTCCTCGAACGTCTCGTACTGCGCCCGGTAGAGACGGTTGGACTGGATCTCGGCGAGAGCCAGCCCTACCTCGACGAACGACCGCATGCCCTTGGAGACGATCTCCTCGAGCCGCTCGAGTCGGTTGATCTCGATCGTGGTCAGTTCAGTCATGGGAGGGAAAAACCCAGCCGCGCGACAAGCGCGGTGGGTCGAGTGGAAAAGATCACGAGGAGAGTTTGAGGTGGCCCGAGAGAGCAGCGCGATGATTCTTCCCGCTGCCTCTCCATGCGTAACTGGGGTTGAGCCGGTACGCGCACGACCTCTGAAGATCGGGGCAGAGAATACCCCTGTCGACAAGCTTCTTCAAGCAATGATGGACCGTGACACGATGCATCTTGAGCTTCTCCGCGAGTTCCTGCTGGTTGATCACGATCGCGTTCTCGAAGTTGAGATGCGCGAGCATGGCCCACAGAACCTTGTGGTCCGAAGCGTTCATGTCGCTCGTGGCGAACTCCATCGCTGCGTTTAAGCACATGGCAAACCAGTCCTTGCCGAAGCCGTTCCGCGTCTTCTGCGGAACCAGCATCATCATGCCATCAACCACTTCGCCAGTCGACTGGTCAATCTGAATCAGTTTACGTTGAGCCATCCTGACTCCTTATGTAGTCCACAGACTACATAGTGTAGTGTGGGGACTACATTGACCGTTATCAACTGGCTTGTTTTGCCTTGATTTTGAAACGCCCTTCTGTCTCTTAATAGGCGCGCTTGGCTCGGAAGCCGTCAGGACCGAGCCGGCTGCTTGGTCAGCCAGCCTCGGATGCGATCCTTCCACGACTTCTCCCAGACGCTCATGTCCTCGGGCGCGTGGATCGGCGGAGTCGCCTTCGCCATCGCCGAGATGAGATCCTGCAACGGGATGTTCTTCGCCGACAGAGCCTTCAGCAGAGCCGCCGACTCGGCCTTGGACAGGTACTCGGTCTTCGGGAGGGCGTCGGGATTGGCCCCTGCGGCCTCCGCGCGAATCGCCTCCTCCTCGGCCTGGTCGATGGCGGGATCGCCTTGGCGAGGCTCCTCCGCCGCCGGCAGGGCGTGGAAGGATGGCGCAGGCACGTCCGAAGCCTGCGCCATCTCTTCCGCGCTGTACAACCCCGACAGCTCGGCGGGGAAGGCTTTCCGCAAAGCGAGCATTTCGGCACACTTCGCGAGCATCAGGGAGGGCATCCTCGGCCACTGGCCGGTGGGCTGGCCCTCCTTGTTGCGTGGGCAGTACTCGCTCCAGAGGGCGACCGCGTAGAGCGGGGCGACGAACCCTCGGCGGCTGACGCCGACCTTGGCGGCGACGGGCGGCTTGTTCGACAGCCACACGTCCCTCCACTGGCCGTCCTCGCCGCACCACCACGGGCCGTCCTGACCGGCATACTCGCTCGACCGCTGCGCGACGAGGCGCGCGCCGTCGATCGAGACCTGGATCTGGCGGACCTCGCAGCGGAGACGGGTGTCCCAGCGCGGAACCGAGTAGATCTGCCGGGTGAACGGGTCGAGCCCGGTCTTCTCGGAGACGGCGATGAACAGCGCCAGCTCGTCGGGAGTGGCGCCCTTGGCGATGGTGCGCGCGATCAGCTGCACCTGTTCCGGTCCGAACTTGCGGATGGCGAGCGCGCTCATGCCTTCCTCCCCGTCGGCTTGAGGTCGACGTTCGCGCAGAACTCGGCGAGGATCTCGAGGTTCGGGTAGATCAGGTCGTTGCAGATGAGATCGTTGGCGTCATTCTCCTCCAACGACTTGACGGTGGCCTCGAGAGCCTTGATCCGCGTCACAACGTCATTGGTGAGCTCGTTCCAATCGGCTTTCTTCAGCGTGGTCACGTTGGTCTTCAGAGTGCTCATTCGTCGATTCCTTCCTGATTGTTCTTCTCGCGCAACTTGCGGATGCTTGAACGGAGCTTGCGGTTCTCCTCCACCAGACGGCAGGCGTACCGTCGCTCCTCCTCGATATGGCGCGCGGCATCCATCAGCACGCGCATCGCCTCCTCCTTCAGTTCTCCGAAGGGCCGGTCCATCGCGATCTCCATCGCGATCTTCCGAATCCTCTCCGAGTTGCTGTCGCTGAACGTCCCCACCTTGTCGATGGCGTCGATCGGAAGCGTGCTCACAGCGACACCTCCTCATTGCGGACCGCCCACCGGGGAAGCCCGATCGTCTGGATGGTCGGGTCGTAGCCGTGCCAGTTGTTCGTCTTCATGCAGTTCGACAGCATCGGCAGGAGCCGAGCGATCTCGCGCTCGCCCTCGGCGATGGCGCGGTCGTCGAGCGTGTAGCACGCGATGCCGTACGGCATGGTCTTCTCGACGGCGATGAACACCATCGTCTCGACCTCGAAGCCGGCGGCACGCATCGCGCGCAGGTACCACGCGGCCTGGATGTGGTAGGCGAACTTCGCGACCGAGCGCGGGAACTCCTCGGGAGAGGCGTCCTGCGTGCTCTTGAGGTCGACGATGCACCGCTGGTCGAGGTTGTAGGCGTCGATGCGCGCCTTGCAGGGAATCCCCAGCTCCTCCCAGAACAGGCTGATCTCGGTCTCGGTGCGCCCGAGCAGCAGGTCCGACGCGACGGGATGCTCGCCCACGGCCTTGCCCATGCCGGTGACCGACAGCCACTCGTCCTCCGACAGCACCTTCTCGCCACGGAGCGAGTCGAGCCACGTCTGGTACGCAGCCTTGCCGGCGACCGTGCGGCGGTCGCAGCTCGGCGCACAGGCGAACTGCTCGGTGAACTTGTACGGCTCGAGAACCAGCGTGTGGAACGCCTCGCCGACGACAAGCGCGCTCGCCTTGAGCGGCTCCTCGTCCATCATGCGCAGGTGTGCCGGTGAGCGACGGATGGCCTTGAGCCTCGACGCGCTCGCGCCACGGAATGCGTGATACGCATCCGCAGGCATGTTCCTCTCCACTTTCATGTTCCTACTCCGATCGAAAGACCCACTGCCCGCGCGCGGGGAACGCGGAGGAGCCACCTGGCGTGAGGAGGTACGCGGCGGGCAGTGGGTAGGGGTGTTCGGACGTTCCGTTCACAGGTGGCTGCGCGGATGTTAGACGGTCTTGTCCGCGCTGTCAACACCAAGAACCTTGCGCGCCACCCAGGATTTCGCGCGGTCGATAACCGAGCGGTGCCGGCCATGCGACCTGCCCCACTTGTTCTGCGGGCAGCTCGTGTCGGGCATGGTCAACTTCACCGTCAGCTTCGCGCGCTCGCTCACGCCGCATCCGCACGAGCGGCAGTAGCCGATCTCGTCGGGGAGCTTGTCCGACAGCACGCGCGACGGACATGCGACGCAGAGCGCCTTGCGCGCCTCGAAGACCTCGTCAGGCACTGGGCCTGTCAGCATGAGGCTCGCCTCCGCCGACAGGTACTTGCCGACGTTCGACACCGTCACCTCGGCGACGGGCTCCGCCGGCTTGGGATCGCGCTCGTCCTTGAGCGTGTCCGCATCGCTGTACTTGCGTCCGACTCTGTAGTACTCGGGCATCTCTCTCTCCTAGAACTCGACGCACGGTGCATTGCCGCCCATGCACGCGATCTGCGCCGGTGTGTCGTGTGGCGGGCAATCGATGACTGGCAGGCAGTTGAACTTCTCGCCCTCGAGCTTCCAGCACGGCGGCGATGCCGTGTAGCAGATACCGCCGCAGCATAGGTCGTCCGCACCGTACTTGGTGAAGTCGCCGTTGGAGAGCGGGTTGCAGATCGTGAAGTGGCCGACGTGGATTCCCTCGACCTCGGGCCAGTTCTTGAACGTGCCGAGAGCGGGAACCTCGTCGCGGCAGCGGAACGGAACCGAGTCGGACCACGAGTCGGTGCTGCGCTTCATCTCGACGAGATACGAATTCACCGAGTAGTGGCAGACCGTCCTGGTATCGCTCTCGAAACCGTCGACGGGGTTGCCCGTGAAGCTGTTTCGGAATGCGTAGACGCTGTAGATGAACCTGATGCCCTCGCAGAGCGGGAGCACCGACAGGTTGTTGCATTTCGTCGGGATCGGGAACGCGCCATCCGCGCACGACTGGACCGCGCCGGGGCCGCAGTTGTTCTCGCAGTCGCTGGTGCAGGAGTCGCAGCAGTTGTACGCGGGGTTGATGCACGCGCACGGCGTGCATTGCGTCGGACCTCGGGGATTGCCCTTGATGCCCTCGACGCAGCTCGGGTCTCCTCGACCGCATCCGCGCAGCAGCGCCTCCTCCTCGGTCAGGCCGAGGCCGAAGCACGCAGGGTCGGAAGCGGGATTCCAGCCGGCCCACTGCCAGCCCCCAGGCACGCCGCGGAAGTAGACCCACTGGCGCTCGGCCCAGAAGTTGTACGCCGCCTGGTCGTCGAGATCGCCCTGGTAGTTGATGAAGCAATCGGCCTGCAATCCCGCGGACTCGGGGATCACGTTGCCCTTGCGCAGCAGCGGAGTGTTGCTCGTTCCGACGAACGGCTCGCACAGACGCTTGCGGTACGGGCCGAGCGTGTGCATGTTCTCGACGTTCTGGATGCATGCGCCGTAGCCGGCGGTCGGGTAGAGCGCGTGCAGGTCGACGTACGCCTGCCGCTGCTCGCCGCGCCAGTCGCCGGCGCGCAGGTATCCCGCGTCCGCCAGCTTCTCGAGGATGAACTGCGGAGGCGTGATCTTGTCCTGGATGTTGTTCAGCAGCGACTCGGCCTCGTCGCCGGTGATCACGCCGCGGACGACGGCCTCGTCGACCTCGAAGCGGTAGAGCGGGATCCCGCTGCAAGCGTAGATCCACCACTTCGGAACGAGCTGGCTCTCGACGAACGGGACTCCGCCGCAGTTCGACGTGGGAGGGTTCCCGACGTTCTGGTTGCAGCCGGGGACGTAGACGCGCACGCTTCCGTCGCAGTCGAGCGCGATGCGCCACCAACGCTCGGGGTAGACGAGACAGAGCATCTGCGTGTACAGGCTACCGACGCCGAGCGATCCGCCGAGCGTCTGCCCCTGCTTGAAGCAGCGCATCTCGATGTACCACTTGGTGGCGTCGTCAGCCATCATCTCGCTGCGGCGGTAGGTGTTGATGCCGCCTAGTCCGGTGAGGAACGAGTTGCACTGGCAGTTGCCGTCGTCGAACGAGGTCGAGCAGCAGTCGGTGTAGATCGGATCACCGGGGCAGTTCGGGCAGGGCGGCGGGAAGTCGACGAGCTGCGCCGGCTCGAGCGCGAAGAACACGCAGCGGTAGAAGCTCTTGTAGAACTTGTAGATCGCCTGCACCGGCGGAAGCTCGAAGTTCACGACCGTGTAGCAGGTCTCGCACGGGACCGTGCCGGGGATCTGCCCGCCGTACGCCGTGTGCTGCGTGAGTGCCGTCTGCGGCCTCTCGCACCAGAGGAGCAGGTGGTCGCATGCGTGGCAGCATCCGTCCTCGACCTCGGAGCCGTGGAGGCAGTCGCCGTACTTGCATCTCTCGCCGCCGCAGCAGCATCCTCGTGACGCGCTCAATCGTCATCCTCCTCTTGCTCCTGCTCCGAAGCCTGCTCCTCCTGCTGCTCGGCGGTCTTCTCGACGAGGGCGTTGCAGAGCATCGCGTTGCCGATCTGGTGGCGCCAGTACCGCGTGGAACGCCTGTTCTGCGTCGTCCACACGATCACGACGGCGTCGGCGCCGACGACCTCGACGAACTCGCGCGCCGCGCGCGCCGCGTGGTAGAGCGGAGTGATGTCGTCTTCCTGCGACTCGTCCTTCTTCCGCTTCGCCACGGTATCCCCCTTATCGCTGCACATACTGGTCGAAGAGCATGTAGTCGATGCCCATCCTGTTGGCTCCAGCCGACGCGCTGTTGTTCGAGAGGAACGATCCCGCGTACATCGATCCGAAGGTCGCGCTCGTCGCCGTCGGGATGTTCGTCGTCGACGTGTACACCACGCTGCCGTTGTTCCTGAACACGACGCTGGTCGCCGCGGCGTTCACCTCGACGGAGAGCACTCTCGGAGTGGCGACGGGAAGTCCGGTGTCGAAGTTGGTCGCCACGCCGTCCCTGATGGTCGTGCAGTACCAGTTGGTCGAGGTGGTGAGACCAGAGAAGGTTCCGCACCGGAAGTACGCCGCGTCCTGCGGTCCAGCGCTCTGCGAGATGAAGAATCCGAATCCCGACCTGATGAACGCGACATCGCCGACGTTCGACAGGGCGAGGTAGAGCTTGGAGGAGATCCTCATCTCCTCGGATCCGAGCACGATCGACTGGGTCACGGGGCTCGACCTGATCGCGGATGATGATCCGGATGTCCCGTTCAGAGGAGCGAGAACCGCGACCCCGTTCTTCGAGGGCAGGTCGGACGTGATGTTGTACTGGACGATACCGCTGCTCGCGAGCACCTCCACGAAGTCACCGACGTTGTTGTGGAAGTCCCCGAACTGCCGAACGAGCAGCCTCGGGTCGTATGTCCGCGTGAGCATCGCGTCCGATGCGAGGATCCCCGAGTCGGCGATGCTGACGCTGTTGCTTGCCGTTGAGACAGTGACGTTCATGGGTTACCTCGCTCGCTTGTACTCGAATGACTGCCAGTCGATGTCGAACGGCGCCAATGCGGTGATTCCAGCTGGATCGCCGGCGCGAACGGAGCATCCTGCCATGCACCAATTCCCGTTTGCCTGTGCATCGGCGGTCGCGACAGTGGGGATGTTCGTCGTGATGGTCGCGACGAGAACGCCGTCGATGTAGAACAGCGCCTGTGTACCCGCTGCGTTCACGCGGACCTCGAGGACGTGCCAGTCGTTCACCGCGATTCCGGTGTCGATCTCGGTCGCGTCTCCAGTGTTGTATGCGGGATCGATTGGATCCCTGACGTAGTTCGCAGCCGCAAGCGCATGCCATGTCGTCTTGCTTCCGTAGCACAGGAAGCAGCAGGCGTTCACCTGTCCGTCGCCCACCATGCCGGCCTGTCCGATGATCGGCGGCGCATGCCCTTGGCTGAATCCGACTCGATATGTGATGTTCGTCTGCGCGCCCTTGTCCACCCGGACCCTCGCCGCGAAGTTCGCTGCCGCGTACCCGACTCCGAACACCATCTGCGGCTGGACGGAAACGCTGGGTCGGTCGCTGATCCATCCTCGGGATCCGGCGGTGTTGATTGCCGGCGAGATCGTGATGTAGTTGACCGTGTCTCCGCTGTAGATGTGCGTGTACGTCGCCGTCGCGCCATTGGCCGTAAACACGTTCCAGGGAGATGCGTTGTGGCTGAAGTCGCTGAAGAGCCGGTACGAGCTACGGTCCATTGCGACATGATCGACCGCGCCGTAGTTCAGCGTCGGGCTCGGGAAGTTTCCCGCGAGCACGCCCGAGGCGGTTCCCGCAGGGTTCTCGCTCACGAGCACGCTGGTACCCGTCTCCGTGACGGTCAGGTTCATCGCGTCACCTCGCCGGAAAGCGTGACGAGACCCTGGAGCAGGCGCGTCACCACGCCCGACGGGCTCACGATCTCGAGGTCGTAGACGCCGTCGCATGGCAGCGCGGCGGTCTGCGCGTCGGTCAGCGTCAGCACGATGGTG
>Ga0181355_1001465_pt1 | contig 10403 bp, 19 predicted proteins | sample Fa13VDMM15DN_FD_130099 | JGI IMG/M metagenome (GOLD analysis project Ga0181355, IMG submission 130099) | Freshwater viral communities from Lake Michigan, USA - Fa13.VD.MM15.D.N | ecosystem: Environmental > Aquatic > Freshwater > Lake | place: USA: Michigan | collected 2013-09-23 | reverse complement strand
CCTTTGCATTTAGGACACCCTGATTTCTTTATTATATGATTGTCTAATGTAACATTCCAAACCCCATGTTCAGAGCATATTATATTATATTTATTCATCACCCCTGTATATGATGTAATCAATGAATAATCATATTTATAATCATGGATTTTATTAGCTTTATCTATTATAATTTCTAATTTAAGTTTTGATGGCATAGTTCCGTATTTTGAGTTTAAATGCTTTATACGGTTATATATATTACGTGATATAATCTTTTTCAATCATCTCGTTGGCATACTTAATAGTTTCCATAATAAATCTTTGTCCTGTTGTAGTAATTGATGATGAACATATTTTATAACCGTCAGTAAAACGCCATGAATTAATAGCAAATGTACCATAAACACTATTAAGTAGAATTTTTATGCTATGTTGTTTCCGTTCATATAATTGTCCTGTTTCTTTGTCCCCGGTTTTATAAGCTTGTTTCATTAAGAATTTATATTCTTTCCTTAACTCAAACCAATCAGATAAAATCTCTGCTACTATGCTTTTTTTATCAGAATCATATATTGTTCCATTTGCTGATATAATATATTTGTTTTCTTTTATCAGATTAAATAGTTTTTTAACTGTTGTTTTCCCCTCTGTTATTGTATATGTTTTTTTATTAAACCTCTCAATAGTAAGAATTTCATCAGGATTCATCTCTTGTAACTCTATTAAGCTACACCAGGTATTATAATTTTGATTAGGAATTTTAATCCTACCTATGAGTGTTTCAATACTCAGATTAAGTGAACGTATAATACTTGGATATAGACTACTATAGTCAAAATCACTTAACCAATTATATAATCCAGGCTTAATATCTAATAAATACCCTCCAGCGTATGAATCTTTTTTCTTAACTGTTTTAAGATTTCGTTGAATGTATTGATTGGATAGGGTTTTAATAACAACATTATGTTTTTCAATTGAGTAAATATAACCCTCAACTGTGGGAGTACCTCTTTGATGTATAATATGATCTCCTACTTCTAGTTCTCTAATTGATGGATTAGTTGTAGTTGGTTTATTAGGGGCAACAATATTTTTTCTCTTTAAATATGTTAATATAGCCCCCTCATTTAAAGCAGTATTGTAATAAATAGATTCATATGGTGTATGGCATAAGTGAGAAATTAGGATAGTTAACTGGATAAATTTTAATTTGTCTTCTAATGCCTCTATAATTTCAACATCTCGTAAATTATACTCAATGAATTTATTTGGATCATCTTTAAATAATCTATCTAAACTTCCGTTATATTCAATTTTACCTAATTTAGCATATTTGGTACCTATATCTCCTAATTTATAGGATGGTTCCTCTTTCATGATATATTTTTTAAATAATAACATGAAATCAAGACAGTTAACTAAACCAATTTTAATTGGTGATTCTGGTTGATAAGGATTTTCATCAATTTTACCAATTGGTGATAGTCTATAAACATCATCACCTAAAACTTTTTTAATCCTGTAGTATAAATAAGGAATATCAAAGAAATCTGAATTAATATATTCAATATTTCCTTTTTTATCTAAAATAAAACTTATTTTTTGTTTTGTATTAACATCAATTAAGGCAATTGCTGTAATCTCAGCATTAGCATCCTTAATTGTAGTAGGATTAAGAGCTCCTATGATTTCAATTTCAATATCAAGATAAACTGTATTATGAAATTTAGGGATATCATCTGTCTGATAGTATAAATCCCTTAATAGAACTAATTCACGGTCAATGTCTTTTTCTAAGATAGCAGGATCGTTTCTATCATATCTCCCTTGAACAGGAGAACATCTATCTCCAAATAATGTTTCATACTCACCTTCTTCATCTAATTTATAGACTGTAGGCCAGTATTGAAAACATTTTATTTCTTTGGAATCATCTCTTAAATAATAGTGATATTTAGTAGATGAATTTCTATCACGGTCAAAATATATTGATTGATACAACTTATTTTAGTTTTTAAATATAACATATTAAATATAACAAAAAAAATTAGGGTAACCTAACTTATTTTAAACGAGTGATGGTTTCTTTTGCTTTACTCTTTTTTTCCTCTAACTCATTTTTATGTTTTCTGAATTCCTCCATTTGTGTTTCTAGTTCTTGGAGTTGGGTTTCATATTCTTTAATGGCTTCAGTTGCTGCCCTGTTGGCATCTGAGCGTTGTTTATAAACACCTATTGTTCTTTCTTTAACAATTTCATCAAATGCTGTAGCTTCACGCATGATGTCCTCTTTTTTAGAATTACGGGTTGGTTTTTCTACTATATAAAACTTTCCCATTTCATCAATAGGTTCATAAACTTCTTGAGTAATTTTTTCTATTTCTTCTCTAATGAGTTGTCTTAATTCAGATTGTTTCATAGTTTATGTTTTTTTATATGTATGCTAAAAAATACTATTAACAAGCATTTTTTTCATCATCCGTAAAGAACTGTTCAAGGTTGGGAGAAAAATAGTTAATTGATTTCATTACTTTATTATCTCTTGTTCTCATAACAACAAATTTGTCTCCTACAGAAACATAATGACATGGTTCTAGTTGTTGTTCACTTCTGACTTTAACAGTTTCAATGGCTTCTTCTTCTGTATTACATATTTTAGATAAATTAGAGGCTTGAACTTCAGCATATCCTTCTAAAATCTTATCTTTTAAACCAAATACCAAAGCTCCATTACCTAATCCTACATATGTTATATCAAGAAGGGCATCCAATACTCCTACAATATCATTATGTATGACTGCTTCTTTTAACTCGTCTAGTTCTTCTTGAATAAAGTCAATTACAAACTGAGCATCTTTTAAATCAATAGTTGGGGTGGTTCTGTTTTGCCATGACTTCCCCATCATATTATTAAATTGTTCTACTTCATCTACAAATGGTACTTTCATAATTTTAAATATTTGTATTAACTTTAATTGAATCAAAAAATTCTTGACGTGCTTGATTATAGTTATCTAAGAATACACCTGAGGCTTTAGTAGTGACCATTGATGCACCTTGATGACCTATGCCCCTACAACTTACACATGAGTGTGTGGCTACCACACTGACAATAACTCCTTTATTATATTCACATACTTTATCAACAGCTTGATGAATAGCAACAGTTAGTTGTTCTTGAATAGCTCCTCTTCTACCAAAATGTTCAACAATACGATTTAATTTGGATAAACCAATTACTCGCCCTTCAGCTCCAGCCACATATCCAATATGTACTACTCCCCTGATTGTCTGGTGATGATGCGAACACATTGAAATAATTGGTACATTTCTCTCGATAATTACTCCGTCATATCCGTCAGAGGGAAATGAAGTAATCTCAGTAAATTTATCATATCGACCTTTAAATAAATCAAAAATATAAGCTTTTGCCACACGTTTAGGAGTTTCAGATGAATTAGGATCATTTCTCCAATCTACTTTTAATGCGTCTAAAAATTTACCATATGCTTCTTCTGCCTCCTCTACCATTTTCCATTTTTCATCTTCAGTTAATGGATAACCAGGTGCTACTCCATTAGCATATCCTGCAGGGACACATTCAATATCCTCGTATTTTTTTCTTCTTTTATTTTCCATATATTTGATTTAATTGTTTGTAGCTTTATTATACACCCCTTTTTGTATCGTATGCAATAATGTGCTCTCTTCCTGTGAAGTTGTATCCGTTTTCTGTGCAGAAATCAAACACCATCGGATACACTCTGATCAGCTCTTCTCTATTATCTCCAGGAGGCATAATCCAAGTTTTATTTTTAGGAATACCCATCTCAACTCGAAATGCTTCAATCTCTGCCCATACCTCTGGCATTTCGGTTGGATTACAGACTGGTTTAAAGTGATAGTTGGTATGGTATTCCATCATCTGTTTGATAGCCTCTTTATTCAAACGAAGTCGATTGTGGGTATCAATCATCCTTTGATCAGTTTCAACTCCTTTAGGTGTCAATACTCCTAATTTAGGAACAGAGTTAGAAAACTTAGGACTGAGTGAGATAAGTCCTAGCGGATAGTCTGTGGCTAGAAAATGACTACCCTCAGTTTCTATTGTGATTGTAATACCTCGCTCATTTGCAAAATGACTTAACTCATTAACTAATGCTGGATGCATAGTTGGAGATCCTCCTGTCAGCATCATCTCAGTAATGTCTGGGCGATCATCATACATTTTTATGATATCATTGAATGTGAATCCACCTTTCTCTGGATGGATGCTGGTGTACCAACTATCACACCAACCATCTTCTCCGAACCAACAACGGTGGGTACAGCCAGTAGTTCGAACTGCTACAGTTGGATATCCCGCTCTGCTACCTTCACTTTGTACACAGTAGTAGAGCTCAGCAATGGGTAATACCTTTGCGTAATCGGCAACTCTTCCTAGTTTTGTTTGTTCCATGTCTTAATTATTTTATAACTTCATTATATTCTTTCCAATGAACATATTCTCCGTCCTTAGTTGGTACTGCTAATAGTATTTCATTGTTTTCATCCTTTGAAATAGCTATAAAACCAAATCCTTCACATATCATAGATATATAATGTCCTGGTTGGATATGTTTTGCTTCCTCCAGAATATCAAAATCAAATGACATTTCTGGGTCATATATTTCACAATACTGTTTACTAAAATCTGCCATATTTATTCTCCGTAACTTGCTGAATTTCGTTCATGTTCATATACTTCTACTTTTGCAGCTTTAACTCTGCCATTGGTTTCTTCTTTTAGAAAACTATTAAGAATTTCATATAAGTATTTTGCAAATTGCTCACATCCAACTGCTGGTAATATTCTTAATTGAATGATACCATCTCTGTCCATTTGTTTAAATGTCTCTAGATGTGGATCGTCCTGAGTTATGATTGTAGTGTGATCAAGTAGCCAAGTAAAGAATTCTTTAGGTTGCATGCTTACTAAATCAAAACCATGAGCATCTGTTAATCCTGTAATTTTAGTTTTAGCTCTTTTCATGCCTCCAAAATCCCATACCCAATTGCGTTCATCTAATTCACCTTCAAACCATACTCGGAATGAAATCGCATAGCCATGCAAGTATTTGCAGTGTGTACCATCTGCTTTCCATTGACGGAAACATGCTGAGTAACCGTCAAATAATTTAGTTGATTGAAATCTCATTATTTTTTGAATTTATTTTTAACTATATAATAAATATAAGAAAAAGGAATACTAAAACCAAGCATAAATGTGAAAATATTTGGATGCCAATGTTCTCCACATATACCTAAGGTATGTTTTAATGCTTCAACCATTATGGTAAAAATTTAAAACTTGATCTGCAGAACGTACACCAATAAATCTTGATTTCTCAATTCCGTTTTCCATCAATAAAACAGTAGGTACTGATAAAATACCATATTCAGATGATAACGGACTGGTATTTGCATTAATGAATGTCACTGGAACTCTGCTTGATACTTGTTCCATGGTTGGTTTAAATGTTTTGCAAGGACCACATTCAGGGGTACTAAAATAAAATAGTCTTTTCATATGAGTTGTTATTAATTGTTTTTTAAATTTACGTATTTTTCTATGCTTATCTCATCTTTTTTTTCAAGATAATGAAAATCTCTATGACAATTTGAGCATAATGGAATACATTTTTTTAGTTCTTTTTTTGTTATTTTAATGCCCCTCATAACAGTTCCAACCATAAAATCTTTTTCTTCTGGGTTTATATGGTGAGCATCTATAACATGAGGTCTGTTTTCTCCACATTTAGTACAACCTTGGGATTTCCATTCTAATATCAATTGATTGTATTTGTCACTGTGTTTTTTACTGTTTTCCTTCCACTTATTTTTATTTTTTTGTCTATAAACTTCAGTTCTAATAGCCATACATTTACGACATTTACTAAGATGTCTAGTTCGAGATTTATCAAAAGTAAATTCAGTTAACGGTTTTTCAAGATCACAATCGGTACAAGTTTTCATAATAATATAATTAAAGGGTATTCACAATTATATATATTATGAATACCTATCAAAGTTATATTATTTTCCGTTTTCTTCCAAAACTTTGTTTACTTCTTTTACAACGTGTTCCCATGATACAGGTCCAAATTCATCAGCATAATTTACAGGATCTTTTCTTCCTAATTTAATAAAAGCCTCTACACGTTCAACAGATGAGGCTGATTTGTAGTCAGAAAACCATTCTTTAACAACAGTTTGGTCATTATAAACTACTGGGATTTGAATTGGTTTGTATGAGGTATTTGTTCTACGGTATACTTCATTGAAACTCAAACCTAATTGTTCACATAATACTTCTCCATCTTCAAGAATATCAAATTTCATATCATTAATATATGGTGTAAAATAACCTACCTTTTCAGCTCCCCAGTTTCCTAAACGGAAAGCATTATCATCTGCGTCTCGGAATTCTTGACGGCAATCAGGATAAATTGAAAAATCACCAGCATGAATACCTAAAGCAATATCACAATTTTCACCTGTTTTTTCAGCTATTGAAAGTGCTACTGCTTGGATGATGGAAGCAAATATTTTATTTCTATTTGGAACAACAGTTGCTTTCATATTTTCTTCAGCATAGTGTCCTTCAGGTACTTCATCTCCTCCATCTACTAAAGTAGAATTTAATAAATTAGATAGACCGTCAAGCTTAATTACCTGGTATTTTATTACTCCGTAATTATCTCCAACTCTGTATAATTGGGTATTAATATAACCTACTAAATCTTGAGCGCGTTCAATCTCAACTCTATGTTTTTGACCATAGTCAAAGCTTATGGCTGTAACAGATGAGTATTCTTTTAAACATCTAAGTAATAATGTACTTGAATCTAACCCTCCACTTAAGGATAAAACTACATTTTGTTTTTTCATATCATTTTTATTAAAAGGGTAAATCAAAATCCACTACTACTCTTTCAATTTTATTATTAAAATATGCCTCTAAAAATGATTTAGGATAAATTTTAATTTTTCCAGAGTATTTTTTATTACTAACCTCACGTTCTTGGATTTGAATAGATAAACCTAATGCTGTTTCATATACTTGTTTACCTAATTGTTGGCCTGCTGCATGTCCTAGATAGTCATACAAAGATAAAAATATTACATCACTCATAATTAATATATGTATTTATTTATAATTAAACGAATAGTTGATTCATCTTTTTCATTTATCTGATAACGAATAGAGGCTAATTTTTCTATTAATTCATCCCATTCAACATCTGGAATTCTAGATAAATCTGGGTAGATATATTTACCAAAATATCCATTTGGATTTTTAGTGTCTAGATTATCGTATTGGTCCATATTAATTTTGATAATGAGATTTAAAAAATAGATTAATTCGAAAAAACATATCTAGAAATTCCTTAGGATAAGTCATAACATATCCTTCTTTATATGGATTTTCATTTACTTTTTTCTTACCTACAGGAATATTCATTCCTTTAGCTACTTGATGAACTAATTTTGCTATACCATCTTGGTTAGGAGTACCTCTATACTCAAATAGAGATACAAATTGAACTGGATTTGTTTGGGGTTGATTTTGCATAATGATTTTATTTATAGATTATTGATTATTCTGAACATTTGAATATTATGGATTAATAAATCATGGTTAATATCATTAAATTCCATATTGACATTTTCATTCATATTAGGACCTGGCTTTCTATGAATACCATATTTTGTATATCTCATATTGGCAATAGCAGCCATAATTGGATTAGATGTATCAATGGATTCAATAAAAGGAAGGCCTTCATATGATTTAAATTCTTGAGGAATAGCACATCCTAATAAATGAATCCTATCATTCTTTTGAATGATGCCTTTTTCATACATATCTTTAATAACATAAATCCTTCCCATAGCCTTGGCTTTATCTCTCTGGAAATTAGCATAAAACTGACCATAGTAAGTGGCGCCATATGAAAACGCTATCTTTTTGTAACCTAATTCTTTGTATGTTTTATAACATTCAACTGCATCTTCATAAGTAAATGCTTGTACAACAGCTACTTTTTCAACTCCATCAGGTATTTTAATATCAGCCCATTTAATAGCTTGTTTCACTGAGTCTGTTTTATCTTCCCAAACATCAGGAATAAAAAATGTAGATGGTTTTAGTTCTTCTAACCAATACATTAAACGGTCTGGATTATAGAAATGACCAAGTTCATGTAAACTATTATCCATATAAATTTCTACACCTATATCTCTACAGTTAAGGAAAAATTTTCTATATTGTTCATTCTCATCCATTAGGTGAGGAAGACAATACTGATAATCATTAAATGACAGACTAGATTCCAACAAACAAATTGGAACTTCATGTGATACTTTAATCTTATTCATACATTTAATATAACAAGGTTTATTTAGTTTACCAAACGTTTTTTACGCCCTCTTTTACTTTTTATTCTAATTCTTTTATTATATCTACCTTCTAGATAAATATAAAAATCTTTAGCCTCACCATCAAAATTAAATAACTCTTCATCTAATTGTTCTGGGGTAATGAAAAATTCCTTGTGTAATTCTTTAAGGAAATCCTCAATTCGTTCTTTTTCCTCTTTTTCAAAATCAACCATTAACCTTCTATACTTACTTATATCAACTCCTAACTTATCTAGCTGACGGGTAACATTATCCATCTGAGGATTAAATTTTTTCTTAGCAGTATGAGCAGTATATTGAGCCATCCAATAATATGAACTTAATTCATAGTCTCCATTTATTACTCTATCTTTAAATGAATGAGTTTTTAATAATGGTTTAATTTTAGGGGAGAAATTTCTCCACCAATAAAATTTATTATAGTTTAGAGGTTGTAATTTGTCAATATATTTTTGTACAACTTCTTTTGGATGATTGATAAAATCCTCTAGGTAATATTGATAACTCATACCATAAATATAACAATTTAATCTATGATAGCCAAATTTTTATTGTTCTAGCTCACGCAATGATTCTAATTTATCTTTAGCATCAGTATATTGCGCCACTATTTTATCCATTTCTTCTGTAATTTGAGGATGTTCTCCTATCCCTACAGAATTGTTTAGATAAACATAAAGTCGGGCTTGTGCATCTTTCATTTCAGCCATGTATTTATAACTTAAGGCTTCTAATAATAACTCTTTCATATTTGTAGTTTTTAAAATTTATCTTCCTTGTCCTTGATATCTTTTAGGGGATTGATTTTTAGGGCCAAAACGTTTTTTTGCTTTACCTAATTTTCTTTTTCCAAATACTATTTTTGTAGGGATTGATGATTTAACTTTTGCCATATTATTTTCTAATATGTATGTTAATTATAATCTATAGTATAATCTCCTTTATCAAGTTTGTCCTTTACTTTATTTCTTCTCCAAGCTGAGATGCTTGGATTATTGACTATGTTTTTCATTTTTTCCACTATTTGATTTGGTGGATCTTGTCTTTTAGGTTCTTCTAGTTTAACAGGTTCAGATACAGGTTCTGGTTGAGGTTTAATTAAAGTAAAAGCGTAATTGGCCGCTAATACTAAAGAAATAGCTAAAGGGTCAAATATAAATATAATCATCATAGTTAAGATATTAACTACCGAATCCATACTTTTTCCTGTTAATTTAGAAATGTAAGTTAATGGGCCTAACTCAGCTGCTAATTCCATATCAGATTCAATATTTAAAATTTGAATATCAATATTTGATATAGAATCTTGTAATACAACAATTTTATCACTGATTTTATCTCTTGTTTCAGTTGATTTATCAAGTTGATTTTCTAATGATTTCCTATTGGCAGAAGAGGTTGTTGTTATGATTTCTCCTGTTTGTCTGTCTCTGTATTGTACTTTGTTATTGGCTAAACCATTTCTTAATTCTGATATACTTTGGTCTATAGATTGTTTTTCGTTTTGTAAATAAGTTAGGGATTCATTAAATCTGTCTCTTTTAGTATCTAGTACTTCTACATGTTTATTAACAACATTAACTTTATTAAGTGTATCTTGATATCCAGAACTTAATAAACCATAAATACCTAAAGAAGTAATTAAACTTAGTACTATTAAACTAACTGTTAGATATCCTCTTAAAATTACATTTAGTCCCTTCCAGTATGAATGAAGTAAGGAAGCTATAATAATTTTTGATACTTCTAAAAATGAAGCCATAATAATAACAGGTATAGCTATACTTGAAAATAGTAAAGATAAACCTATAATACTATAATAGGCTGCAGTTCCGCTCAGTCCTAAAGCGCAGGCTAAAATTAGCCAAGGTAAAATTTGTTTTTTCATAATAACTTAATTTATAATTAACCGATATAGATAGGATATGGAACATTTTGTAGCTCCTTCATCCTGT
>Ga0181355_1001463_pt1 | contig 10408 bp, 10 predicted proteins | sample Fa13VDMM15DN_FD_130099 | JGI IMG/M metagenome (GOLD analysis project Ga0181355, IMG submission 130099) | Freshwater viral communities from Lake Michigan, USA - Fa13.VD.MM15.D.N | ecosystem: Environmental > Aquatic > Freshwater > Lake | place: USA: Michigan | collected 2013-09-23 | reverse complement strand
ATCCATTGCGAATATGATCTTCTCTAGATATGCCCGCTTTTCCTTTGGCGCGGCAGCACCGACTTCACCGATAGCATTGATTACCAGCAGGCGCTCCTTGGGCGGCAATGGCAAAAGACTTTCCGCCACTTTTTCAAATGCATCAGAAGCACCTTCAACCTTTGTGTCAAAACCTTCAATGGTCTTCGCCGCTTGATCAATAATAGTGCGATATGGCGCAAGCTTCTGCGTGTATTCCATGTGCAGATCTTGAATCGACTGGTGATAGTCATCAATGCGACCAGCTACCGGCGAACCAGTTAAGCCGACATCAAATTCACGCATTGCACTGTCAGCGGTGATATCTCGTGCCGCTGCGCCAAATGCAAAGTTGTGAGCATTGTCTTGCGCCTTGTAGTCCTCGCTGACAAGCTGGTAGAAGTCGTCGTCGGTGACGGTCTTCTTTGGCGATTTAAACACCTGCTGTGCATATGCATCGCGGTATGCAGGCATTGTAAATGCAAAGCTATCAACAGGCTTTTTTTCTTGATTAGCAACCCAAGCAGTATTGGCAGCACTTTTCTTCATGCTCAAGATCTCCTCTGGAGATGCTCCGAATCCCTTCATGACGTTGTCATCAAGCTCAATGCCTTCGACTGTAGGAGAAATAAAAGTTTTCTTGATTCCTTTATACACTTTCAAATCTTCAGCCTGAAAATATTCATCAAGGGCATTCGCCATCTTGAATTTTTGAACGTCAGGAATCTTTGGATCCTCAATGCTTAACGCAAATTCTTTTGCTTGTGTTTCGTTAATCATTTGGATTTAGTCGGTGAGTTTAATTCTTTTTGTTTAGCCTGTAATTCTAACACTCTCTTTCGTGTTTCTGCTAAGTCTGGCACAACAGGCGTGGTTGACATTCCAGCCGATCCTAATCCTCCTGCTGCTGCTGGTGCCGCTGATGAAATGCTTTCTAGTATTGCACCAAACCATGTGCCTTCAAATGGACTTTTTGCTGCTGCTGTAACCGCAAAGCTTTTGAGTGCCGTGTTCAGTATTTGCTCATAAACTGACCGAGTTTGTTCAGCTTTTGGCTTTTTGTTAAATTCTTCTTCAATGGCGGATTCTGCGCCATACATTCTTTTCCTCGCTAATTCGCGTGGTAGGAAATCTTTGCTTGAATCTTTGTCGTCAAATTTTCCAAATATCCCACTTTTAAGCGCATCCTGCAAAGACCTCGATGTTTGTTCGCGATACACACTAAAGCCGACCGGCTTGCCGTCTTTAATGCGTTTGTTTAGTAACTCATTTAAATTACTAGCACTTGCGGGACTGTATTTTTTCATACCTTCAATCATGCCAGTGATTTCAAACTGCTGTTTGAAACCTCTGTCTAAAGACACGTCATATGAATCAATCTGAGTGCTGACTGTTCTGTAATAGTCTTCGGCTTCCTCTTTGGTTTTAGGCCCAGGGTTGATGAATATTCTTTCAAATTCATCGCGTTGAGGCTTATCCATCCAGTTATACTGCATGCGAGCTTGTTGTAAATTATCCACCTCGCGAGTTGAAATTTTATCAAGAATTGATTTTTGCTCTCTCTCTTGATACTCAAGAAGAACGGCTTGAGCTTTACGAGTTTCAATAAATCGATCTTCTTCCGCAAGATCGGGTCGATAACTAAAGTCCTTCAATTTAACAATAGCTTCGGTTGGATCCCTGTAAACCATCTCCATATGCTTCGCGCTATCAACGGAGCGACGATTGTCATCCATGATCATATCGTATTCGCGTTTATCTATTGCTCCTGTCTTTAAATTCTCTTCAGCAATTGGGCCTACCTGAAGGAAGGATAGAACCGTTTTATCTTGATTCGCTTTAGTTACAGTCTGGCTAAGGATTGATTTTGCATATCCCCTTTCGGCATTGCTAACATCGTTGGATAGTTGCGCCTTTACGGTATCAGGCAACGGTGCATTTTCGATAGCATAACGAGCAGTGCTAAAATCCTTCACATCAGTTGCTGCCTTAACCGAATTTAATACCTTGGCTTCAGCCTGTTTAAACACATCAGCCTGCACACGAATTGATCCATTTGTGTCCCAATTAGAAAGCTTGCCTTCAAGATGAACTCTAGCGTCAGGCGTAAGTGCCATCGACTTTGTGTCTTCAATAACTTTGCTTGAGATCTGACTCCATTTACTAGCCCAGTTGGCATCATTGTTCATGCCTTCGGGTGACTTCTGGTAGGTGACAAAATCCTTGTAAGCTTTATCCATCGACAAAGTTGCCGCAGTGACATTTGTTATGTCATCAGCCTTCTTCTTCATCTCCACCATCTTCATGGTAGCCTGGCCTAAATTCATCAAGCCTTCACCAAGTGCTGCGTTGGTTACCGCAGGGAGATTCGGTGTCTTGATCGTTGCGTTGCCTGCGGCTTGTGCCGTTGGACTTTGAAGGATTGGAATTCGTGCCATATTAAAAAATTCTAGGTGCTGGTGGGCCGGTCGTCTTGCTTGCTGGACTTGGAACTTTTTGCGGTCGAGTTGTATAACCTTGATAGGTTGAGCTTGCTATGCCGCCAACATTGGAAAGCAATTGTCCAGACGCTTGACTTCTTATAGCGGATGCCTGCTGTTGACCCATTGCCATAATCGACTGTCCTTCATAGGTTAATTGACGCTGAGACATATCTGCCATGTATTGCTGATCACTGAGTTCAGTCTGCTGTTTGGCCCAGGTATCAGCCTCAATTGACAGACTGCTGCCTGTTCCCATCATTGCTCCGCCTGAAGCCATTGCTGCCTGCTGCTGTGCTCTAAAGCGAGCTTGCTCTGTTGCTGCTCGACGTTGGTTTTCTTCGTTTTGCTGCGCTTGCCGTAAACGCTCTTGACCTATCGCTTTATTTTGAGCTTCGGCATTAAGCTCGGCTTGTTTAGCCGCATCTTGCGCTGATGAGTATTGAATTGCTGCGCCAGCAATAGATCCAATGGTGCCGATTACAAATGCAATTGCGGCATTACATGGTGGAGTCTTTAACCACCCAAAGTTGGAGCAATTTAGAGGAAGGAAATCAAGGCAGTCTTGATGTGATTTCATAGGTAATCTGAGTGCTCGTGGTTGATGATACATGCCACCCGTTGCTTTTGGCAAATCGGGCTAATGACGTTATGCAGTGAGTTCTGATAAATTGATAATTTAATGGGTTACCTTCACAGTCTACAAGATTGGTTAAGAATGCTTTAATCGTAGGCCACATAATCTGCCATGCTGCCATTGATGTCTTGAAACTACTATTAGGCCGAGTGATAAAATTATCAACCATTGCTATTGGGACATCAAACAAAAGGTAGACCCACGAGACAGCACAGGGATCGCCGGCATCATCGGTAACAATGAACCCGTTTTTGCTTAGAAATGCAGGATGGAACTGCATATCCCTCGCCTTTGCCCATTCGGCCACGGTATCGAAGTCATCTGGTGTATAGGCGCGGATGTTCATGCTAGAGTCCAGCACCTGATGTGCCATCAATTTCGACATCCAATATCATGCCGGTGAGATTGAATGGCAGTGGGTGCCGTGATGCGATCACGATATCCAAGCAGTTGTTCCAATCGTGGTTAACTGCGTCTGGCAAAGTCTGGCCGGTGACGTAGCCTGTCGTTGTCGCGCTCAGTGAAGGTGAGATCGGGAATGCATCAATGTTCGTCGTGTTAATTCGGGTGCTGTAGGTGTAATTGGCATCAGCCAATCGATTCCAGACCTGCCCGTAGAATGAGCGGAATAAACGGAACGCCGCACGAGCGACCCTCCATTTACGCATTTGAGCGGTTCCATCGCGTAACTGCACCTCAATCCTGTTTGGGATAATATAAGCGGTGTATGGTAGACCCACGTTCATTGGAGCCGCTACTGAGGAAAGCGCGAAGGTTGCGTTTGTGGCTCCAGCAGTAGCTTCGATAGGTTCTCCTGACGATCCGACAGATGTGGTTCCTAGAACTAGTGATCTGCTTGTCAGGTTTACATTACCTGAAACATTGAAAATTGATGTCGTTGTTCCTGTCGGTGTCAGTATGCTGTAGCAATCACAGAAGAATCCAGCTTTGCCGGTAGCATGCTGGGTTGGTGATGCAGTCGCATAGTTAATGTCAGCCGATGTAACTGCGGCAATCATAACTGAGCCATCAATTGACTCAAGATTGATGTTTGATCCAGCTTTTCGATCAGTAAGAAGAATTAGTGAATCAGCCGCAGTTGATGCGCTGTAAAGCGTGCAAAGCGACAGAATCTTGTCTCCAGTAAATGTTCGGTGAGAGTGCCAGGCTGTGACTGAGTTCTCTCTGTCATAGGTGAATCCACTCCACGAGCCATCGGTATGAACAAGCCAAACGATAGGATCGGGAGATTGTGAATAGGTTATGTATTCAATGGGTGACCTGCTGGGTATGTGCTCCGCGAGAAGCGTCATATCTGGCGCAGAATAGCCATCCTTTTCAAAAACGTATGCAAACTCGCGCAGACGGTCGTCTCGCGTTAACCATAGCAAAGAATCGCCTGATAGCACCGGCTGATGATTTGATGATCCATATCGGCTCCACCTGCGAAGGCGGACATTGGAAGGAGTCAATGCCGAGTCAGTGTCGCCGGTGTCCATCGTCCATTCCTCACCGCTCGTGCCTATGACCATTGTGCGCTTGAATGACGCAATCCATTGAATCTCGTTTGTTTGAGTTGCCGCAAGCGTGACATCAATACCAGACGTATCAAATGTGCCGATCAAGAAAGTGTAAAAGTCGTCTGTTTGGCTCCCCCAAATTCGGGTTGGCTCAGTAGTAGTAGAGGCAAAGAATAGACGTTGATCATGGAATGCCACTGTGCGCGGGTAACCACGATCTGCTGAGAATGCACATTTTTGATAAATAGCGAACTCACTCCCAAGAACCTCATTGGGAATCAAAGAATTTACCGCTAATTTAGGCACACCAATAGACTGCCAAGGATTTGATGATGAGTATGAGTTTAACAGAAACGGCACACTCAAGATGCCATCTATTGGCTCAAGAGTCATCTTTGATGTGTTAAGCGAAGCTGTTGGGCGTATTGTGACTGCGCGATACCATCCGCCAGTGTTTGGAGCTTTCCCAGTATAAACAATAGTTCCTTCTTGAGCGTGGTTAACATACCACTCACGCAGTGATGTATAATTGATCTGATCAAGAGATTCTTCAACGCGAACTACTGTTGATGTGGGAGCAAGGCCTGATCCCCAAGACGTTCTAAAAATAAATTCATTCTGGATAAATACTGACGAACTTACGACTTTTGTTAAAGTTGCGCTCCCCATATCTTCACTAGCAGATCTCTTAATTGAGCTAGGCGACAATAACCAATTTGCACCAATTTCGTTGGCACTAAATACTGTGCTGGAACTACTAATTAGTCTGTAATCGGTGATCTGTAATCCAGTGCTTTTGTATGCTACAAGATACCACAATGCTGCTACAGTTGGTTCATTATCAACAGATGATTGATGTGTTGAAGTACTAACATAGTTACTTCCTTTGTATTCAACGATTGTGCCAATTGTATAGTTTACACCGATGTTCCAAGATGAACTGTATGTGGCTTCAGTCCAAGATGCATTCAATAATCTTCCTGCTGTTGATGCTGTTGCAGAGTTGTAGACAAACGTGCGGAGGTAGGTTGAATTGGTTGTGACATACCAAGCACCTGTTCCAGCTACATATGTGCTAGGTAAAGTCGCGCCTGATGAATCAAGTTGGAATACATCATCAGTGATTTTTGTGATGACACTTGTGATGTTTGCATTTGTCGCACCACCCACACCATAAACAGTCACTGTGTTTCCTGTGGTTAAACCGTGATCAACAGATGTGATGCGAATCTTTGAGCTTGCAATAACTGCTCCAGTTACTGTTTTAATAATTGGCAACGTGACTATATCTCCGAAGTTGTAAACAAGAGAAGAACTCCAATCGTCTGCATTGTATTGAATGCGTAAAGTGTCACCGTTTGATGTGGCATCTAAGACAGGCGCAAATTGAAAAGGAACATTTTCAAACATCCATGTGCCAGAACTTGTTCTTGTTAGTCTCTTTGGATGCTTTGTTGAGCATGTTAGAAACATCACATCATTTAACTGAACAAAGTGAAGTGCTGATATTTCATCAGCGGTGTAATCAGTTGTCAGAGGCGTTGGCGTTTCTAAAGTAAACACACCAGATGAATACGAGTAAATGACAATTGAATTAACCTTGAACCCAATCACATAATTGATTGTGGTGCTGCGCCTAAATGGAATGATTCTCAAGATTCCATTATTGGTTAAGCCATACCGAGTGCCTGGCCTTTTGAACGCTCCACCGTAAGACCTAACCATAAAGTTCTCAAGCATGCGGCACCCTGTTGCATACTTCTCGGCATCTGTTCTGCCGTCCATGACAGGCGACATTTCGCCGCCATTAAAGATCGATTTAATCGTTTGAATCTGTGAACTCATAAGGCGTATCCTCCGCGAGAAAGGACAGATTGAGAGTCATCAAACGGAGTGATGCGCCTGCCCTTTCCCTCGTTGGCATCTCGCGCCTTCGCCGGTGGTGCTGCGGCCTTTGTGAAGAACTGATGCAACTCGATTGCCCTGCCGCTACTGCCCGCAGTGTCAGACGCGATGTATGAAGCGAGCAGGTAGCTGAACGCAGTCACAAAGTCGGCTGGGTATTTCGTGATGTCGGTGATGCGCTGGATGTATTTCAAATTGATCGTCTCGTCATCGCAGAGGATTACTCCTTTTTCGAGCAGGAAGTCTGAGCCGTCATCCTCGTTCTGTCCGCCATCTGCGTTGATTGATATCGGGCGTAAGCAATCAGTCGGCGGCGTGTGCTGGAAATCGTATGCAAACTGAGGGATGCCGACGACGCTGCCTGTGTTGTTGGTGTAAGTGCCTGCAAACACAGAGCCGTCGAGCGTAAAATGATTGCCAGACACAGTGACATACCATTGACCATTGGCGACAGTCACGCCAACAACGTCTTTTACATAAACTCGGTCTCCTGTGGCATAACCGTGTCCAGAATGTGTTATCCTAATCAGCCCACCATCGTTGGTAACTGCCGTGCCTGTAAGCGTGTGGTATGTGATCGTCTGGCGTTTGCGATTGGTAGCGAAGTTCCACGGGTGCATTCGCAACGTCTCATCAAGCGCAGTGTAGATAGGCGTTACAGCTTCAGGATTCCACCACTTACGGATGCTTGCAGCTTGCTGCGTGCTATCATTTTGTAGTGATGCCAATGCTCGTCCACCAAGGTGGGCAATTGCCAGATTCGCGATCTCGGTTGCTGTTGCTGCCATAGTAGTGGGATAATACACAAAAAGCGGAGCAATGCAACCGCACCGCTCCGCTCTTTGGTTAGGTTAGGATCAGTTGTAGATCGAATATGTGATGGTCACATAAATCGTTCCAGCCAACGAACCAGAGGCAGTGGCGCAAGTCAGCATAACAAGCGTGTTGTCTGTGGTAGTAAGTGCGGCTGGAGTAAGATCAGCAGCAACTGGCACTGATGGAGAGCTTGAGAACAAAAATGTTCCACCTGCCGTGCTCACATCAAGACCGTCAAGATAAAGGTCAGTGTTTGAAGCAGTGCCAATATCAATTGTCAAAGTTCCAGTGCCTGGATCAGGAGTTTCAACGTAACTTAAAGCACGATGAACCAATGCGCCTTTTGGCAGGTAGCAAAGAGCCAGCGTGTCACCAGTAGCTTCAGCATCAGTAAGTGTGTATGCCACACGGATGGAGTGAAGAGTGCCACCGTTAAGTGGAGATTTGGTTGGGCGTTCGGATCCGTCAATGAGTGCGGAAACTTGTCCAAGAGTGAATGTGTCTGTAGGAGTGAGTGCGGCCATAATGGTATTTTATTGAATGTTGAGCTTTAGTGAGGTTTAGATTGTCGGGATTGGGTAGCCAGGATCGGCGATTGCATTGATTGCAGTAACAATGTCAGTGACTGGCGTTGTTGATGCCTTAGCAATCTGACGAATAAAGCGACGCAGCGCCACGATATTTGTGGCATCAATAACAAGCTCTTCTTCCGCGCCTCCTTCAAGGGCGGTAGAATCCATTGTATTGCGGCCAGGTTTAATGCTGACTTGGTATGTAATGCGTTCGGCCATAGTGGGTAGGTTTAGAAAGGGGCGGCTTTTACACCGCCCCTCTCAGCTTAGTGGTTATGGGGACTCGTCGCAATAGATACGAACCACTTTTTCATTTTCAGTGCGGACGGCACCGAGCATCATGGTGGAGCGGATCTGGAGGGCGTGGCGGCGAGTAGGCAAAATGTCCATTTGCACCTTGCGGTCGGACATTGCAAACTTGATTGCCGACTTGTGGAAGGCAAACACAGAGCGGATGTCGGTGCTGGTATTGCGTGCAAGGCGCTGTGAGGACAGGAACTTGAAGCCGAGGAACGTGTCAACTTGACCAGACACAAGAGCTTTGACGCTGCTGTAGTCTTCGCTGGTGACTTCCGTGGTGCGAAGGAGGTCTTGCACCTGTTGAGCACCGCAAACAAGCATACGGTCAGCGTTTGGCACTTCGGCCAAGTCCATCAGGTATTTAGCCCGACGGAGTTTGCCGATGGTCAGACCGCTAGCTGCGCTCGTGCCGTTCTCAACGTAGGTCGAGGCAAGAGAGTAGTTAGTGTCGAACGCATCCGAGGTCGTGCCGTCTTCGCCAATGTAGCGAGTAGCGTCAAAAGCGGAGATGATAACATCATCGATTGCACGGTTAAATGCCATCGCGTGGGATTGAACTTCGTCGCTTGTTGGAAGGACGATGCTGCCGAGGAAGTGCTTGTCGAACTCATCGAAGACGGTGACTTTTTCCTTCGGACGCTGGGTGAGCCAGTATTTCGAGCCGTCGAATTCGCCATCAGGAGTGTCGCCCTTGCGGACAAGCACGTCTTGAGCTTCGGAGTCGTTGATAAGGTTAAAGGATTTCTTTTTGCCAGTGAAATCGGCGCGGGTGACCGATGCAAGCAAACGGGAATCCATCTGTTGGAGTGCCTGGGAGAATGAGCGTTCAAACTCAATTGGGTAGAATGTATCAATGGTAGCCATAATTTGGGTGTGGTAAAATGAGGTGAGTTGAACTGTTCGGAATGAACAGTGTCGGAAGTTGCTTGCTCCCAGTGCTCTTTGGTTGCCTTCAGTGAAGACCTCGTAGACCGGCTACCAGATTGTCCATCGCTGGGTCTGATGACTGATATTCTCACAAATGAGAATCAAAGCAAGAACTTTTCTCATTTTTGAGATGCTTGCCAATGAAAAGGGTCAGGCCAATTACGACCTGACCCTTGCTCATGTTGAGGACGCTAGAGCAAGCGCGAAAACGCCGACACAACGCGGCACCTCAAATTCTAGGAAGTAGCGGCAGCAAACAATCGCTGAAGCTGCGTCAATGCAGCTTCTTGCTTCTCGGCACCGTTCTTGCCCTGGTAGTCGTCGCCTTTGCGGATGCGTTCGGCTTGCTCTTGGTAAGTAGCGGTAGCATTGTCACTGCTAATCAGACCCGAATCTTCACGCAGGAACTTATCAATCGCCAATGAGGCGCGGATGAATTCAGGATCAGACGCTAGCTTACTGCTCTTGATGTCAATACCGACCGCTAGCGCACCACGAGCCGCACGTTGCCAGTTGTTTGGCGCATCTACGCCCCACTCTGTGTTCATGCTATCGATCACGCCTTGAATCTGCTGCGCTTCCATTTCAGCCGACTTGGCAATCATGCCGCCGAGGTTCTCATTGCTGATATCAATCAGCTTATGCAGAGCCTCTGGTGGAATGCCATACTCTGCCGCAATCGTCGCCGCTTTCGTTGCCGCATCAGAGTTCCAGACCATGCCTTCTGGCAGGTTGTCTGGTGCCTGAAGTCCGTAGTCTTCTGGCTTCTCAGGAGCGCCGGTGATTTTACGCACCTCGGCTCGGTAAGCGGCGATTTGTTCTGGCGTTGCCTTCTCGCCAGGTATCTTGATCTCGCGCTTTTCAGAGAATGCCTTCTCAAGCGATTGATAAGATGCGCCGAGTTGATCGACCTTCGGCTCGCCTTTGGCTTCATCCCAGAACTTGGCTGGAATGTAATCAGGACGAGTGACCGCTGATGGCGCAATGTCTGGTGCCGCCGGCGTTGGTGTGATCTGCGTGTCGAGCGCAGTCGTTTCTGTGGATTGTGTTGTTGTTTCCATGATGTTTATTTGACGTTGATTTCTTTCCAATAATTGAATTCACTTGGCCCGTAAGTGTTGACGAACCGAAGCTGGAATTGCTGCGGGTTCTCGTAGTAGTTACCAAATCCGCTTACATCCCAGCGCGAGGGAACAGGCGCTTGAACTGACAAGGATTCCTTGTCGGTTGGTT
>Ga0181355_1001462_pt1 | contig 10408 bp, 9 predicted proteins | sample Fa13VDMM15DN_FD_130099 | JGI IMG/M metagenome (GOLD analysis project Ga0181355, IMG submission 130099) | Freshwater viral communities from Lake Michigan, USA - Fa13.VD.MM15.D.N | ecosystem: Environmental > Aquatic > Freshwater > Lake | place: USA: Michigan | collected 2013-09-23 | reverse complement strand
ATAGGTGATGGTAGTAGAGTATTATCATCAATTACAACAACAAATTTAGCATCAACAAGAACAATATCAGGTGCTAATCGTCTTTCTTCAACTTTGGGAGCAGCTTTAATACCACTACCTACTTCTTCAACAAGTTCTGATGCAACAGCGTTTATAACAGCAGCTAGTATTACTGATTTAAGACAAATTACAGCAATACAAAATCTTGTTTCTGATTTAAAAACAAATAATATATGGGATAAAATGTTAGCTATTTATCCCCTTGTTGGAGGAACTGCAAATAGTCATAAATATAATTTAAAAGACCCAAGAGATTTAAATGCAGCATATAGATTAGACTTTGGAAGTCTAAATGTTATTCATGATTTAAATGGTATAAGAAGTGATGCGCCAAATAGTTCATTTCAACCAACAATAAATACATTTATCCAACTTAATTTAATTTCAGCACTTACAGATAATATACATGCATCTTTTTATAGTAGAACAAATGTTAATAACACACCTAGTCCGAATGCAGGTGCTGTTATAGGTAATACCACTAGTGCTGCTTTCAGGTTTTATCCTAATTATAATGGTCAATTTGTAGCAAATATTAGTGATAATGGTTTTTCATTCCCAACTGTTTCAGATAGTCTTGGTTTTTATATCGTCTCAAGAACAGGTTCAACAAATACATTTTATAAGAATGGTTTTTTAAGTGCATTTACAAGTAATACAGTACATTTTTCATCAATTACAGGAAGTATAATATTAATGAGATTTAATTTTTATCCTGAAAACTCTAGACAAATTGCATTTTACTCATTTGGTTCAGGACTTACAAATAGTGAAGCACTTGCCTATACTACTGCTGTTGAAAATTATCAAGCAACTTTGGGTAGACAAGTTGTTACATTACAAAATCAAACTGTTCGTATAGCACCAACAAATACAACACTATCTAGATTATATATATCTAATGCCACAAGTCAACTAACAACAGATGCTAACTTTGGTGCAGATGTCACATCAGGTTCATTAAGTATTGGGGCAGCAGTATCAACAACATCAAGATTATTATTAGCAGCAGGAACAGGAGCAATATCTCAACTAAGATTAACAGCATTTTCAGCAGAACCAACAAATCCATCTGATGGTAGCATATGGTATTCAACATCAGGCAATACATTAAAATTTGAAAAAGGAACAAATCCAACTGATTTTATTTTTAAAGATAATAATTTAGCTTTTTCAGGAGCATCAAATATATTGATAGCTGATACAGGAGGTACAATATCACCATTTTATATAAATCCATTCGGTTTATTTACTTCTATATCATCTTTAACACTAACAGATACAATATCAGAAACATCAATTATATCATCTATTTTAACAGGTTCAACTACATTACTTGCATCAACAAATCAATATACTCCTGAATTAATAGCAGGTAGAAAATTTAGATTCAATGCTAAAGGAACTTTAATAATAACTGATTTTTCTAATTTAACTTTAAGATTAAAATTAGGTAATACTATAATTGGTTTAGTTAATAATATAGGATTATCCGATACAATAAATGGATATTTTGAAATTGATTATACATTTACAATTAGAAGTACAGGTCCTACAGGAAGTGTTTTTGGAAGTGGAAAAATATTATCAGATACCGCATTAAAAGTATTGGATACTAATTCATATCCAATTGGTATATATACAAATAATACAACAATAGATACAACATCTAATCAAATATTTGATTGTACAATTGAATTTGATTTGGTAGCAGGACAAATATTAACAATAAATGAATCAAGTTTAGAATTTTTAACTTAAAAAAATATGTTAAATTTAAACGCAAGAAATATAGCATCAACTTTAGCCACAAGATTTGATTCTGATGCGGCATTATTTATAAACGCAGCTAGTATTACAAGTACAACACAAATTACAGCTATTAATAATCTTGTAAAAGATTTAAAACTAAATAATTTATGGGATAAAATGCAATCAATTTATCCTTTTGTTGGAGGAACGGCAAATAGTAATAAATATAATTTAAAAGACTCAAGAGATGCAGATGCAGCATTTAGATTAGCTTTTAGTGGTAGTTGGACATTTGCTAGTACAGGTGCAAAACCAACAACTGCTAATGTTGGCAACTTTGCAAGAACATTTTATGTTCCTAGCGGAAATGCTACCTCAAATAGTTCACATTTAACAGCTTATATTAGAAATCAATATACAGGAACTGGGTGTGTCATTGGTGGTTCAGCAGGTTCTTCAGTAGGTAGTAATGCATTTCAATTATTTATTTCAACAGCACTCAGTATTGCAACATTACAAAACCAAAATACAAACGCATTAACTAATTTTGGAACATCCGTTGCAGGTTTCTATCATGGTAATAGAAGTACAAGCACGGCTCAACAGACATATGTAAATGGAAGACTTACCGCAACAACAGCTACCGCATCTTTATCTTTAACAGGTTCAACATCAGAATTGACAATTGGTGCAAGAAATAATGGAGGTTTGAGTATGGAACATCCTACTAGTTCAGAGATAGCATTTATTTCTATTGGGCAAAGTTTAAGTGCAGCAGAAGCAGAGATTTTATATAATATAGTACAAGCCTTTCAAACAACTTTAGGTAGACAAGTTTCATCTCCAATAACTATTAGTAGACCAATAGAATCCACTATACCAACAAGATTATTTGGTCCAAGAGAGTTATATGGAAGCAGTTTAATTACTCATTTTGATGCTACAGATTATAAAAATTACTCACTATCAGCATTAACTTATGTTCCTATTCCACAAACAGGTCAAACACAAATTAACTCTGCTTATGACACATCATTTATAAGAAGAAGATATAATACTGTTTCAAATTTTCTATTTACTATTAATATTACTGAAGCTAATAATAGTTGAATTGGTAACTCTCAAGCAAATACAAACCTATTTACAGGCTCTAGTTTTGACACAAATAAAGGTAGTTTAGGAAATAACAGTCAATTTGGAACTACAGGAATAGGATTATTTACACCTTATAGTGGAAATAATAATTTAGCACCTAATTCAGGAGTAACACTTGGATTTTATGGTTTTTTGAATGCAAACAATCTAAATCATCCAGGATTTGGACCTCAAAGATATCAAACTACAATTGGTTTTAATAATAGTAGTTTTGGTTTTGGTTATACAGGAAATTCAGGTAGTCTTAATACTAATGTTGTTTTTTATGGTAAAACAGGTACAACATCAGGTGTTCATATAAGTAATATTAAAAATGTACTTCCATATGTTCTAAAAAATAGTATGTGGTTATTTACAATTACAGGAAGTAATTATTATTGGTATATGAACGGTGACTTATTTGATAGTGGTCCATTAGGTGCAGGAATTGTTGCACCTAATCTTTTTTATCCTTTTACAGGTTCAACAGCATCAACAGGTAATTATTTATCAATTGATGGTGGGGCACAAGGTAATTATAATCCTTGTGAACTTTTTATTGCTAGTGAATATACACCACCTGAACAAGTTAAATTATTATATAATTATTTTATAGTTAAATTTAAAAATAAAATTGGAAGATATAGATAAACTATTTATAATAAAATACTATGAATTTAATAAACATATCAAATCATCCTTCGGATTCTACAATCAAAAGAAAAGCTAATAGAGCAGGTATTATAACAGATGAACATAATGCATATGAATTAAAATATATTAATTTAAATGTATTAGTTAAACATTTTAAAGAAGATAATGGTGTTGATGTAGCATATCCATTAATACCTGATTATGTATTTACTCTAAGAGCAGATAATTCAACATTGGTTGACCCTGCAACAGGTGAGTACGTTGATTCATCATTTCCAAATGCAATGGGTGAGGCTGAATACTTTATTCAAGTTATTGCAGCAAATCCAATAGCAATTGATGATTTATCAGAGCAAATGATAGTTAGAGGTGATATATATGGAAGATTTAACAATTACAGTATTGCTAGAATTGTAACTTGGATATAAAATGACATTTAAAGATTGGGATATCGTATTTGTTAGAAATCAAAAAGGTGTATCAATCTTTAATAAAATATTTTATTTTTTAATTAGATTTTTTTTAAAATCAGAATACAATCATTGTTTAATAATAAGAAATTTTAACGGTAAGTTATTTGTATGTGAGGCAATAGCTTCAGGATTTGTTGTATCAAAAACAGTTGATAAGTTTATTGAAGAACAACAAATTTATGAAAGAAAATTATTGGTTAAAAGATTTAAAGTAACTATTGGAACAAAAGAAAGATTTAATAAATTATTAGGTGCAAATTATAATGCAAGATATTTAAAATATTTATTAGATATAAACCATAATAAATTAAGTTTTAATTGTTTTCAATCCATAGGATATATAATAAATGAAAAGAAATGGTGGAAAACAAAACCTAATAACCTTTTATCAATTTTAGATTAAGACTATTTATATAAAACTATATAAATGGCAGTAGCAGGACATCAATTACAAGGTTTAGGCGGTGGCGGTAGTGGAGGTGGGTCAATCGGAGTTATACAATTTGTTGGTGCAGGTATAAATAACTATATATCAGCATCAACCACAGAGTTTTTCTTTAATAATATTACAGGTGCTGGCTCAACCACAGTTTATAAACAAGGTAATGTATTTGTTATTTCAGGACAACCTGCAACAGTTATAAATAACGTATCAGGTGGTTCAGCATCAATTATAACAGGATTATCAACATCAGTTATTGCAAGACCACAAGCAACATCAGGTCTGACAGCATCATTTCAGGCAACTGTTCTTGATACTGTTTTAAATAGAAGTGGTTCAACACTTGTATGGAGTCAAACACGAACAAATTGTTATGAAGATGATTCTGTAACATTCCCAAAAATGCAAGAAATATCTGCATATACGATGATGGGTAATGCTACAAATACAAAAGGTAATCCTTACGAAGTTCCAATAGTATTTCCATATGATAACCAACAACAGCAATATAAAAATACATTTAATGGAATTGATGAAATAAATTCAACTAGTATTTATTCAATTATATCAAGTTTTACAGCATCAAGCACTTCTAGAAACTTATTACCTGAATATAGTTCATATACAACATTTATTGGAACAAGAACACTACCAGCTAATTTTTTAGTTAAAGGTAAGACAATTAGATTTAAAGCAAAAGGATATAATCTAGTATCAAGTAGCGAAGCTATTACATTAGGTTTAAGATTAATAGATACTGCAAACACATCTACAGTAATTTTTTCATCAACAATTCAAGCATCAAATACAGGAACAAAAGGATTTTCTACTGAAATTGATTTTACTTGTAGAGAAATAGGAAGTAGTGGTTTAATAAATGTACATGGTTATTTATTAAATAATGGTGGTTATCAAGATTTAGCAACAGGTGGAACTATAACTTTAGATACTACTAAACAATATTATATACAATTATCAGCAAATACTACAAATTCAACTGGTACAATCGGTATTACAAATACAACTATTGAAATATTAAATTAATGGGAAATATAGGATTACCATATAAGAGTGGATTAGGAAGCTGTCTTCAACAAGGATATAGAGGTTCTAATTTTAATGAAAATAATTTACTAACAGGTGATACTGCTGTACATTTTCAACCTTATGGTATAAGAATAAGCGGTGTAAATCAAACTATTTTACCGAATGAACCATTTATATTTACATATAGAATATATTTTGATGGTATTTTTGGTTCTACTGGCGGTGGTGGAATAGTTAAAGGTTTTAGTATTTATTGTGGTGATATGCAAATACAATTGCCAGGTAAAGCAGGACTTAACCCAAGCGCAACTACATTAGAAATTTCTCAAACTAATGATAGTATTCTTGTTTTTAGTTTAATAAATATTGGTTTAGGATTTGCATATACACTTACTACAACTTCTTTTTTCTCTGGCTCAGATGGTGTTTTAAAAAGAAGAACACCTTATAACATTACATTATATAAAGCCGAAGGTCCACTTACTTCAACAACACCATTTAGACTTTATATTAATGGTAAAAATGTTTCTTTTATACCTACCACATACACAGGAACAAGACCTAGTGTTTTATCTGCCTTAACTTTTAATGTTATAAATTTTGGTGCAAATAATTTTCTTGGTAATTATGGCGGTACTGAACCTAATAAAATATTTAATAATTCAGTATTTAAAGTTGATACAGGTTTAACAACAACATATATTGATAATTTAGCATTGGAATTACATAGAGTTGATAATTATATACATTTATTACCGACATCATATACTATTAATCCAAGTAATGTAGCTTATTATTTTCCATTATATATAAAAGAAGGTAAAGATATAAGAGATTATTATAAACCAACTAAAAAATTTTATGTTAGATTAGGTTTTGGTAGTAACATTTTTTTTAATGATGTAGATTTTACAAATGGTACTTCTCTTGTAAATACTCCAACTGCAAATGGTACACTCACATTTACATCTAAAACAGCTTCAATATATAAAGGTCCACATAATATATGGAGAAAAGCATATCCACCTTATGACCCTTACATTTAAAAATTAATATTATGGAAAATTTTGTAGGATTATTATATAACTCAGGAACAACCCAAGAAGGTTTAGCTTATAAAAATGGTTTTGGTAGTACTTATCAAGTTAGTGGTGGTAATCCTGGTGATATAAATGCAGGTATTACAATAACAGGTTTAACTGATATAATATCAGAAACTGAAGGATTTATATTTTGGATGAAATTTGAATGTACTAGACTAAGCAATGGTAGTAATGGTGATTGGAGGACTTATTTTTTCTATTCAAAACCTGTACCTCTTTTTCAAAATTCACCTTCTAGTTTTACAGTAAATATGGATTTTGATAATCAAATCCAATTTGGATTTGGTATTTTTCCACATATTACTCAATATATTAGATTTAATAATACAACAACATTAATTAATACAGGATTAACATATAATATTTTAATTTATAAAGAGGCAAGTAAAAATTTTACAGATATAAGTGCATTTACAACATATGCTAATAATTATAAGTTTGTGTATCCTGGTTTTTCAACATATTCATATCAAAATTTTGCAATTGATATACCTAAATTTTTAAGTGATGGTGCTAATAATTCTAGATTTAATATGAGATTATTTAATATGGGAATGTCAAGAACAACTATGACACCTGCTCAATTTGATTTATTTGCACAAAAAATGCATTTATATGATAATTATTGGCATTTATTTGAAAATGAAACAGATACACCTAATATTAATAAATCACAATTAATTTTTTATACACCATTTTATAACAAACAAGGTAATAAAACTGAACTTTATCCAAAATCAAATACTAAATTTGGTATAATATTAGAAAACACAAACAGATTAACTTTAGGGAAAAATAATAGATGGAGAAGACCATATCCACCTTACGACCCATACATTTAAAACAAAGTAACTATTTATATAAAATAGTTATTCATGGAAAAGGATAAATTAAAAGAAAAACTCAAATTAGCCACAAAAAAAGTAGAAGAAGGTATATTAGATGATACTTTTAGTATTCCTCAAACAAGTGATTCACCTATGGGCAATGGTGAAATATATGTTGCAAATACCTCAGATAGGATTGCAAGACAAACAGCAAATGCAACTCAAAGGTCATCAATTTTAGCACCTCCAGGATTATTTTTAGGGATTGTATCAGAAGATTCAATTTTAGATAAGAGTAGTGATTTAGATGGAGATTTAGTAGATGATACACATTTTGAAAATGATGATTTAGTGTCATCAATTGAAAACATTGTAAAACTAATTCCCGAAGAACCACAAAAGTTAAAGGCTATTTATAATCTTTTTTCTGAATTGATTAAAAATTTAAGTATTGAAGAATTACCTCAAGAAGTTAGACATAAGTTATGTAAAAAAATAATGAGGAGTAATAGTAGATTAATTGATAATTATTAATGGCAAATTCTAAACTAATAAATAAAGATATTGATTATATTGTTCCTGATTACATCATTAAAGAAATCAGTAATAAATTAAAAAAATATTCAGATATACCTTCTACTATAAGAGATAAGGCTGAAAATATTATTAAAAATAAAAAATTATCATATGAAAATTTAAAAAGAATAAAAAATTTTTTTGATAATAATGAAGATATTGATATTGATTTAAAAGGAATAGAAAAAGAAAGACAAATACAACAAAATAAAAATGATTTTATTATAATAGGAGGACAAAAAATGAAAAATTGGGTGAACTCTCAATTAGATAGTTTGAGAAACCCTATTCATAGAAGTAAAAAGGCAAAATCAAATTTTGCAGGATTTAATAATGAATTTAGAAAAGAACACACAAAATCATTTGTAAAAGCACCAGAATTACCAAAAATTAAAACCATGATTAGCGATTTAAAACCAAAACCATTAATGGAAAGTGAAGAACAGTCAATAGACGTACCTATTCAATTAAACTTTGCTTGTGTTTGTTTAATATTTAACGAATATAATAAACTTTTATTGGTTAGAAGGTCACAGAATGACGATTGGATGGCAAATAAATTTGCCTTAGTTGGTGGTAGATGCGAACCAAATGAAATACCTGAAGAAACTATTATAAGAGAAGCTAAAGAGGAAACAAATTTAACATTAAAGAAACCAAAACTTGTTTATTCTACTATTGAAGGTAAAACCTTTGTTTATGTTTTTATATCAAAAATCACAAATAGTGATAAGATAAAATTAAATGAAGAGCATAGTGGATATATGTGGGTTGATAGTGGTCAAATAAATGAATATGATACAGTTCCAGGATTAATGGATATGGTATTGAAAGCACATCAAATTTTAATACACAATAATCAGCAATAGTATTATACTATATTAGCATTAATTGTATCCCAAGTTTCAGTAGTATCAATTGTGGTATTATTTGTTTTAACTTTATAAAGAGGATTAGCAAATTCATCTTTAACATCGAATAAAGTTGATTGTGCTATTATATTCTTACCATCGTCATAAATATTTTCAATACCTGTTTCAACATTAAGAGTTCTTTCACCATTAACAAGAAGAGCAATTTTTTTAAGGTCATATTCTGTTAGTTCAATATCAATGACTTGAGTATCAAAATATGAATTTGATATAATAATTTGTTGATTTGCTACACCAATATAAGGAAATGCATTTGGTTTAATTGATGGGCTAGATGCAGGAGTTACTGATAAGAAAAGTAAACTTCCTGTATCGTTAAATCTATAAACAACTGATTTTTGAGTTGATGAATTAGATGGTTGTGAAATAGCTTCACAACGATTAGAATATGCAACAGTTGAAAAAAGATTAGGAATAATACTATTATCACTTGAATTTATATATTCTATTCTAAAACCACATAAACCACCAGGATTTAGTTTTTCACCTAATGCTTGTAATTCAGGTGTATTTGTATCAAGAATAATTCCTTTTTGGTCAGGTAATTGAGATAACACACCACAATCAAGAATTCGAATTGTATTTTGTTTTGGTCTCACCATTAAAGTATAATAACCCATTGTATTAAATACATTAGAAGGTAATTTTAAAGTATACATTCCTTGTAATACTTGTTTTGACACTTGTGAAACAAATCTTTTTGCAAGTACTTGATTAACATCTAATGAAATAAAATCAGTAGGTGGTGTTATTCTATCAGGGGTAAAAGAATAAAGAACTTCGATATCCTCTAAATTTACTGTTGATGGTCTAATAATACCTGTTACTCCTAAAGCCATTATATTTTTATTTAAATAGATTAAAAAATTTCTAACAAATCATCTAATTCATCACAATTATTTATTTTATTAATATAATCATACACAGAAATATTTCCTCTATCAATTACCATTGCATTTAAAGTTTTCTTTATATCGATAAATACTGAGTCAGCATTCCAAATAACAGGGTCATTTTGAAAATTTTGTTTTTGTTTTATAACTTTAAATGTTGTTACTCCAAAACTTATTGGTTGATTTGTTATTGTAAATTGATTTGGTGTTACAGATAATCTTGCACTTGTTGTTGTATCTATATTGTTTGTATCAGTATCAGGATTAGAAGGTGTTGTTACAGAATTATTAATATATGTTTTATACTCAATATCATCAATTTTATATTCAATAAAATTATTTGTTATATTAGTTACACCCTTAACACCAACTTTATATGGTTCATTTAAATTATAAGTTCTAACCTCTTCTAATTTTGAAGAAGTTAAACCTGTAATAACGATAAATTCTAATTCTTGTGGTGGTTCAAAAGCTTTATTAGAATATTGTGTTAAATCATACAATGAAAATTCTTT
>Ga0181355_1001461_pt1 | contig 10418 bp, 21 predicted proteins | sample Fa13VDMM15DN_FD_130099 | JGI IMG/M metagenome (GOLD analysis project Ga0181355, IMG submission 130099) | Freshwater viral communities from Lake Michigan, USA - Fa13.VD.MM15.D.N | ecosystem: Environmental > Aquatic > Freshwater > Lake | place: USA: Michigan | collected 2013-09-23 | reverse complement strand
CGCAGTAGTTACGGCAGAACACCGCGTCTTTTTCAGGCGCAGGTGGGTGCTTTGCGAACTTTACTTCCGACAACCATGCGAACGCTTCATTTGCAACATTCGCGTCGTAAGGCTCGCTGTGATAAACAATGTCGTTTTCAGTACCATCACGCGGAATAGCAACAAGCGTGACAGTATTTACTTTCTGACCTAGGACATTTTCGATAAGCCAGCCGTATAACTGAACTTGCCAGCGCTGTTGTCTGCTCGGAAAATACGCGAGGTTGCGCATCTTCGTAGATTTCCAGTCAATGACTTCGCCCAATTGTTTATCGAACATATCAACATGGCCGCGCAGTTGTGCTTCTTCTGAATACACTTCTGTTTCCAGCAAATATCTTTCGCCGAACGGGTCAAGGCGATGGAACGCCTGTTGAATGTACGAATGTATTGCTGTTCCCATCATGCTACTGAACCGCAATAAATTGCTGTTCGTTTTTTCCGCGCCGTTGATTTGTAGCCACAATTTGCGTGCGCAACTACCTACCTGACTCGGACCTATATCAGTTTGCTTACCGCGTGCTTCTGATAAACCAGCAGCAGTGATGGCTTTGACTAGTTCATTGGCTGCTGACATTTTGCGAACTCCGTTTCTTAACTGTTGCCTCTATGTAATACTCCATAGAGTTGTAGATTTCGCGCCAAATTGCATCATCGACTTCCATCAAACGAATGACTTGAACCCACTCGTCATCGCTTAACGCAGCCTCGCCTTCGTGATGATTTTTCAGGTGTTCATCGGCTTCATCACGCAGAGTGATAGCAGCAAATACTTCGCTGTCATCAAGATACGGCGCGATGAGTTTTTTTACTTTTTCTATTTTCATTACCCTTTGCCCTTTCTTACGCTATGTCCATTGAAGCGCGTACGGAAGTTCCGATAGAACGCGCAATATCTACTTGAGTGCGAACGCGAGCAGCATTTCCGCGCGCAGCCTTCACTAATGCTTCGGCTGTTTGAAGTTGATGCCACTCCTGTTCACATTCGACAAGTGCTTTGTCAGCAACATCGCCTACGCGCAATTTCAGATTATTCATGCCAATGTTTAATCTTGCCCGAGCGATAGCGATTTCGAAAGTTGCCTTGACGCCGTGATATAACTTCTCAGCATCTACAAGTTCGTCATGCGCTTTGTCGATTTCCTTGCTAAGTTCGTAAAGTCTTGCCTCTACTCGTTCAGGTGTTATCGTCATACTTGCCTTTCCGTTCCGCAGGTGGAACATGGTTGTTTATGAATAGTCCACGCACCGCAATACGCACATCGCGCAATAGGTTCGTGTCTTGCTGGTCTTGTTGCCGGAACAGCGCGAGGGTATGTCAATGCCCACCCATCTCGCCATGAGTATTCGTTACGCATACAGCGCGCTCCACCACAACAATAGTTCATCGAACCACGACAACCACATACGCAAATAGCGGTTGAGTAATTCTTCTTGTGTTTCTTCACGGACTACTACTGTTTGCGCTGTCACATCAGCGATAATCACATTACTTTTTTCAGGCGTCGTAGGTGCTGATGGCAATGTGACTGTCGCTGTTTCGCTAGTGACTGTCGCTGTTTCGCTAGTGACTGTCGCTGTTTCGCTAGTGACTGTTGGTGTTTCGCTAGTGACTGTTGGTGAATCAACTGTCGGCGATACAACAGGAGCAGGTTCTTTAGTCGCTGTTGGTTCAGCATTGCTTACCGATGGTGGCGTAGCCGTTGCCGTAGGAGTAGGTGTTGATGTTGGTGATGGCGTAGGTGTGGGCGTAGGTGTTGGTGTCGGCAACGCGAAACAATAACTAAACTCTTTCTTGAGAGCGATATTGACTTCAAGTGCTTTGCCTTGACCTTCTCCGCATACTGCGCCTTGTCCTTCGACACGCGTTCCTGCGATTTCATTGGCTTGCGTTGCTGGCATCAACGACAATGCGGCGATACCAAGAAGTGCGATTTTAGTTTTCATTAGCGCTCCTCGAATAAAAACGCAGGATGCTCATTGCGTTCTACCCAAACAATGCAGTCATGCCCTTTCTCGTTCTTGCGTGTTCTACCTGAATCTATTAGGTAGCCATCATCAACGAGTGTTTTTCTTGTAGGGCGAAATGTGTTTCCATCGATGCCGAGAAAGTTTTGCGCTTCATCATCAGTCGCACCATACACACCGCGCCCTGTGAAATACGAGTGTACGCGGTGACGAATAGTTCCTGAACGCGGCAATACAGATTCGGCAGCAGCACGGCTTGTTCGCTGTGCTTTCTTGCCGACTATCACAGTATTGTCGCTGACGGCGCGCAATGGTTCTTTCTTGCGTAGCGCTTTCTGTGTGTGATAGTGCTTAACGATGATATCGTAGACTTCTTCCATTGTTTGGTGATAGCAAGTTTCGCCCGTAGCGTCCATTTTGATAGCGTCAAAATTGGCAGGGTGAAACAGGCATACGAAATTATCGTGGTCGCCTATCCATGGCAAATAGTCGCTAGGGCGCGTGAGTTGTTCCTCGCACCAATAGCAACTATCTTGTAGTAGTTCCATGTTCTTTCCTTCCTTCTGCTAGTGCCTCTAGGAACAAATCGCAATTGTCGCGAGTCCAACGCATAGTGGCTTCCGCTAAATCGGTGTCGCCACTTTGCGCTGCGTTAAATAATTTCTTGCTGGCTTGCGTGAGGAAATCCGCAACCATTGGATTCAGCGTGTTGTTAATCATTGTTGGTCGCAACTTTCTCTAGTACCAACATACGCAGAGTTTTGCCTTCGCCATCAGGAACGATTTCGTCTAGTAAAGTTTTGTTTTTATCCCAAAACTTTTTCAAATCTTCCTTGTTCTCGCACTCGTTGAATTTTTCCATGATGCCTTCCCAATCGGTTTCGCTTTGAGGCGATACAGGCTGGACGACCTCAGCCACCACAGGCTCTAGAGTGACCTTTACAGGCTTGACTGTGGAATCCTGACCCGAATCCGCTTGGCTCATTTCCTCGTCTGTGTATAGCCCTGACAAGTCGTTTGGGAACGCCTTGCGTAGCGCCAAAGATTCAGCGCATTTTGCGAGCATGAGGTCGGGCATTTTTTTCCACACGGGCGATGCCAACGCATACGAATCCCATTTTGCTACTGCGTATAGTGGCTCGGCAAATCCTTTGCGATATACGCCAACTTTCGCTGCGTATGGTGGAGTCTTGCCAATCCAAACATCTTTCCATACGCCATCTTCGCCGCACCAAAATGGTCCTGCTTGTCCTGCGTATTCGCCTGAACGCTGCGCAACGATACGCAAACCATCAACCGATGTTTGTATTCCGTAGCGTCCGCCTCGTTCTATCATGTAAATCTGACGAGCGAATGGGTCGAGTCCTGTTTTCTGTGCTTGATGGAAAAACACGGCGAGGTCGCCGTTGCTCGCATTGTTCAAGCCAAGTTGCTTCAACGCAGCGAGTTGCTGATTTGACCAAAAATCTTGGTCGTTTTTTATTGCTAGTGAAGTAGTCATAGGTTTGCCTTCCTGTTCGATTACTTGTTCGGTATTACGGGTGTGCGTATTTCGCCACGCCATTTTTCTATCGTGCTGTAACGCCATAGCGGTGTGCGACCATATTCGCGGTCGGGTGCTGGCATTTGTCCACGCGCTTTGTATGCGCTAATGGTTTTCGGCGATACGCCGAGTAGTTCAGCGACTTGCTGTGAGGTGAGAAATACATTCGCGCCTTTGAGCATATCGAGGTTATCTCCGTTCTTGAATGTGCCGAGTCGGAATTCGCCGACTTCGGGAAGTGGCCAGATGTAAGGAATGTTGTCGGGAAGTTGCCAACCGCCGTAATACTCAGGGTATTTGCGGATAAGGTTGGAGCGATGCGTCATGTGAAGTAATTCGTTATTGACCCACCACGGATATTTTCCTGCTTTGGCTCGCGTAAGTTGTGCGTTCAAATCGTTGAAGATTTCGCACATATTCCAACCATCGAATCCGCGTTCGTAGAACTCGATGGAAATGGTCAAGCCGTAAAGAGCCAAGTCGGCTTCGTGACCGCGCCACATGACTGTCGCAGGGTGATTAACCCAAGCGCCAGTATCGTCATAGTCACCGCGTAATGCTTTGAGAATTTGATATGTTTCAACGCGCTGTTTCCCTAAACGCTTGTCGTCTAGGACTTTTGCGGTATCAACATAGTTGTCGTGTGTCATGAAAGTTTGCATTAGTAACCCCACATAACTGAACAAGTGCCGGAATCACAGTTCCACCATGTTCCGTTGATGGCGACAATGACTGCGCCGATAACTAAACCAACGCAGATTCCAACAACGATGCGTCCGCGCCGTGTTAGAATAGATTTTGATTCTTGTGCGTCAATAGCCATGAGGCGTAACGCAAGTCCTGTGCCGAATAGCGCAGCGACTATGTAAAGTATTGCTGGATATAACATGATTACCCTTTCTGTTGTGGTTGATTTTACAGTATGAAACGGCAGATACAAGAATAGGCGCGCCCACCGACAATGATGAGCGCGCCGAATTTCTTGATACTGCTAACTACGCATTCATTAGGAGTGCGTGTGCCTTGTTCTTGATAGCGTCAGTTGCACCGAGAATGTTTCTCTCAGCACGAACAGCATTCTTGTTCTCGCCACCGCGTACTGCCTGTGCCCAGTCAGCCCACTCAACAACAGCGTTGTAAGCAGCCCACGCAGTATTCGCTACATTCTGCTGTGTTGGCGCGTACCACAGAGCAGTAATCTCTGCGCGCTTGGTGTCAATGCTGTTTTTCTGTCGCTCGCTAGCGTCCTTGTGTGCTGCTGGTACGAGTTTCTCAACAAACTTCTTGAAGTCCTGCTCGTTCATGCTGCGGTTGAGCAGATAATTGACTTCGCGTTCGAATTCCTCTTGGTAGCGCCAAACGACACCGAGAGTTTCGCGTGCTTGTTGAACTTTCGCAGTAGAGCCAGCAGTATGCTTGAGCGAAATCTTGCTAACTGCGTGGTCAAGTGCGAGGCGAACTGTGTTCGTGCATACTGCGCGGATAGGTGTAACTGCAACAGTAAACGCGGACGAGCCATCGTGACTGTTGATAGCCATGATGTATTGATTGATGGTATCAACGCCAGCAATTGTCATCGCTTCAGGGAATTTCATTGTCATGAATACGCGCGCGCCATTGTTGAGCGAGCCAGCAGTTTCGAACTTCGCACCCGAATCATCGGATAGGTAGTTCAAGAACTCGAAAGCGTCTGCATTCTGAATCGGTGTATAGCGGTCGCCGACTACACCAAGAGCAGCCAACCCTTTCTTCGGGTGGTCGCGGTATGTGATGAACTTGTTGCCAACAGTAAGAACTTTGCCATCAACAACAGCGCCAACATTGGTGTCGCTAACTTTGACTTCCCAATTCAACTGTGCTGTTTCGAGTGCGTCCTGTGCTGTTAGTGCGTCAGGTGTAACTGTGCCGAGGTTGTGCCATGCTGGTTCGCGGTTGGCGAAAAATGCGCTAGTGCCGTCAGCGAACTGTTCGATGTTATGTGCCATGAGTATTACCCTTTCACGATAGTTTCAAACGAGAGGCTCGTCAGTAGTGGCAATTACCACTAGACCCTGCCGAAGCAGGGTTTCGCCTTCACGCATTATTCAATTCATCGCGTTTCGCAGTTGCTTCTTCCCATGTTTCTGCGATGAACTCTGGTCTTGGTGGCACTATGCGATGTTTCGAAAAACGCGCGCAGTTGTACCAGTCATTCCATACTGAAAATTTCACGACTAGTACATGATGCGATTTCGTGTAACCAAACCAGTTACATGCCTCGTTGTAGAAACCTCCAGGACCAGCAACTACATAACTGTCTTGTGACATATCGGTGTTCATTATGCCTCCATCATGTAATCATTGAGTTGAATGCTGTTGATGCCGACTACATATACGCAATCATGTTTTTCTACCAAATTGACTGCTTGTTGTACTGCTGCTGTTTCGCTATCGCTATTGACGATAACATTGACTGTTAGTGATACTGCGTATTCCATGTCATTTCACCTTTTCGACTAGTAGGAAGTAATCAGAACGCTTGAAATTGAGTATGCGTAGTGCGTATTCATGACCGAACTCGCGTGCTTCTTTTGCGGTATCGGCATCGACACGCAGAGTCACGCGTGGTGAATCTTCGCGCTTGCTATTTACTGAAACTGCGTAGCGAGCAGCAACAGCAGTCGTGGTGAGTTGTGTATCTGTGAGCATTGTTACCCTTTCGTTTGCTGACCTCGTCAGTTACCGCGTTACGGTAAGACCGCCCGAAGGCGGTTTCGGTCTAATAAATTACGATGGAACAGCGTTCGACAGTCACATCATCTCTGCCTAAACTTGCATCGATTTTGCGCATAAGCGCGTCAAGCGTGTCAGGAACGACACAGTCATGACGAACTTTCGTGATAACGCGATATGTCCAACCGCCTTTCGTACGGCTGATACGAACACCGCGATATTCGTAATAATCTTTGTCGATTTTGGTTATGTGCATGATTACCCTTTCATAATTGGACTCATCAGGCAGCGCGTAACGCTGCGACCGCGCCGTAGCGCGGTTTCGTCCTATCTGTATCCTGCTGCGTGAAGCGCGCGGAACACATTGTTCACACGCTCTTGTGTTCGTTTTTGGTGTTCTGGCATCGTATCTGGATACAGATGCATCTCTGCGTCTTGTAGCAAGCAGTCAAGTTGCGCAATTTGCTGTGCGTCAAATGTTACTGTGATTGTTGTTCCTAGTGCGATTCCCATGATTATTTACCCTTCTGATTAAGTTGTTCAAGTTGGTTTTCTAGGTTTACTAGATGCTGAAAAACAACATCGCGTGCGATATGAACATTGGTCATACCAGCATCATATGTTTCTCTGGTTTGCTTGATAAGCATTTCTAGTGTTGTGCGCGCGGACATATTTACCCTTTCATAGTTGGACTCATCAGTGCTGGCATTTACCAGCAGACGCGGTATTGCTACCGCGTTTCGTCCTAGTAACCGCGTGTCAACAAACTGTGCAATTTCACCAAATACAAATAGTGTTCGTTTGATAGAACTTCGTGTTCGTTGAGAAGCGTTTGATTAACAAGAATCGCTAAATCATTCAATTGACCGCGTGTCATAGTTACTGTTACTTCTTTGTCAAGATAGTTAGCGATTGCTGCGTTGCTTGCCGCGTGAATGTCTTGTGCCATGATTTTACCCTTTCGTAACTGAACTCATCAGTAGCAGCAGATACTGCTAGACGCACATATTGCTATGCGCGTTTCGTTCTCTACAATTCTGTCGTCGTAGTTGCTGTTCTATAGGCAGTGCGCTTACCACATCCGATTTACGGAAATAAGTGGCTAGTGATGTATCACGGGCGATGCCATCAAACACAACGAACGCGCGAACGCGTTTCGACTATCTGAACTCTGCTATGTAGTTATCTAGTTACAAATGAGCAAACGAGGGAGTTGTCGCGCGCGGTCAGACCGCCTTCGGTTCCCGTCATCGTCATCATGGGAGAAGTATTACAGTTTGAGGCGGTAAAAGCAAATCAGGCTGGCAGAAAGTTTCGGCGCGCCGTTCGAGCGTGTAGGCTCGACCCTGAGCGTGGCAATTTAAGCCCTGTACGCCTATTACAGACCCGAACAGCCTTGCCCAAGGGTTTTCCCCCGTGCCGCCTCTGAAAATCGCTCTAATAGCCTCGCCTCACAGGGCTGGACAGGTGCGCTATTCTTCGGACATGGCTATGGCTCGGGTCGTGATAAATCTCGGCGGACTCAATGTCAAAATTGAACAAGACGCTGCGTATCCTGACATCATTACTGATATGTGTAATCGTGCTGCGGTTTTATTCGCAACATCATTAGCACAAGCCACTAGCGCAGGACTAGAAATCATGGCATCAACTTGGGTTGATTACGGCGATGATGATGACGAGGACGAGGACGCATAAAAAAAAGACCCCCCACCGAAGTGAGGGGTAACTTTTTGCCACCTTTTGCTACTAGGTTGCTAATTGACCAGCACCAGCGACATACGCAACTGCGTCAATGTAGTTGTCCGTGTGCGTTGGGTCATTAGCAATTCTTGAAATCTTCATAAGTGCCAGCATACATCCGACCATGTGTGCCGGAATAGGTTCATCTAGTTTTAGTACGGCTGCCCATAGTTTGCCGATGCGTTCCCATGATTCTTCAATAGCACCATAGGTATCTTGTCTGTTGCCACCAATAAGGCAACTCGCTTCCGCAAGTATGTCGTCAATTTCCATTAGTCCAGCCAAATCTTATATGCGGCAGTTACTCTGCCTTTAATTGGGTCAACGAAATGAAGTCGTTGTGATGGTGTTGCGCTTGCTGCCAACATGACACCAGCATATCGATTATCCGATTCCGTGCTGCCTGTTTGATAGACGCTTCCTTGTCCGTTTGCCATTGGCCACTCTGCGTGTGTGTGGTAGTGACCGATATACACATCTCGGAAATCCCAATCGTATGCTCCGCTTCGCCAGCGGTTCGCGTGTTGAACGATGCCACTCGGACTCGCAAATCCATTCCGCCCAACTTCATCGCCATGGATAAGCAATGCTTTGTAGTTTCCGATTTGAACTCTCTGGATATCGTCTGGACACTCCTGCCATGTGAGTCGTTTTTCGTCTGATAACAATTGTCGCGCGAGTTCGTAGCACATTCTGTCGAAGTTGTCGCTGCGTGGAACATTATCTCGCTTGCTTCCAATACGCCCATGATTACCCCATTCTGCTACGACAGTCACCTTCTCGTAATTGCTCAAAGCGTAACGCACAACTTCTACCAAAAGTCGGCTTACCGTTACATATTGCTCAAAGAGTGTCGCGTCTATTTCGAACGCTTGCGTGGGGAAATTGAATAAACCTTCGACCATGTCGCCACCGAACATAATCGTTACATCGCGTACTGGGTGGTCGGCGCGCTGTATGTCCGTGATGCGTATGGCTTTCTTAGCAAAATCTAATACGCGTTTGCGCATAATCGTACTGTCGTAGGACACAGTTCGTTTCGCGCCTTGCCAGTCTGTTAGATGCCATAGCGCAACTTCGGGTTTTGTTTTGCGTTTGTCTGCGCTCGGCGCTGCTATTCCGGGAAACTTATCGTGCGCTAATACTGCGTCATAACACGACTGAATCGTAACTTCGACAAGTTCTTCCGTGCGTTGTTTTGCTTTCTGTAAATCTTTCTGCGCTCTTTGTAACGCTTTGCGCAGTTCAACGATTTCAGGATTCGAGTCGTGGTCGAGTTGTTCTAAATCGTCACTTAGCGACACCGGAACAGACCCCTCGCCTATGCCGCCCCACTACTCCATCTGAAATCGGATAGCCGTTTTCTTTTAATATTTTACTTAATGCTGTGTGACTGATTTTTGGTCTAGCCATTGTTGCTACGAGAGCATCGCGCTCGGCTTGGGGGAGTTCACCGAGTAGCGTACATACTCCGCAGAATAACGATTGTGCCTTCCCGAATGCTTCAACATTCGACAAATCGTCTAGTAATCCCATGACTACTTTTTCTTTACTGCTTTCTTCTTTTTCTTGTCCGCTTTTGCTAATTTGTTCAATTCTACTTCTACGGTATCAGCAATCAAGCCGAACGCAGGGTCTTTAGGATTGATAGCGCGGAGTGCTGGTCCAAGTGTTGCGATAGCGCCAGCGATAATTAGGTCTTCTACTCCTGTGATTCCTGCGTTATATGCTACGAGAGCAGCGATAACGAAAGAACGAACATACGATTCGATGGCTGATTTCATTTTATGATTCATTTCTGCCTCCTTACGGGCGAGCCACAGCCATAACAGTAGCATAGGGTCGCTTCTTTTCTGCGACTTCACCACCATTACTTTGTGAGCCCTTGTTGTCAGGTGAGGTATTACCTTCAATACAGACGAGGCGCTGACGCTTGACATTGTTTTTTACAACGATACCAACATGGTCAGGTTGAGCGTCTGTATCAAATTGAAAGAATACGATGTCGCCTTCTTGCGCCTGTCCTACTGGAACTAATTTGCCTTTCTTCGCGAACCATTTCAAGCCAGCATCACACGAAGCAAAACCCTTTTTCGTGCTGGCTGCTACTGATGCTGATAGTCCTACTTTGTGATAAACCCACGATACGAACATAGCGCACCATGGTTGATTATTCATGCCATACCACTTGCCGAACTTAGTATCATTATCGCCTGTTTCGGCATAACCCAGTTCTGCGCAGGCTGTTGTTATGATATTACTCATCTTTTTTGCCTTTCTTTTTATCTACTTTACTAAACGCTTCGTTTATTTCTACTTGGCTTAATTTACCATCATCTAGAAAACCACGCGCTAGCGCCTCAACAACAGTTGCAACGCCTAATCCGCCAGCCAATAAAATAGATTGTAAAGT
>Ga0181355_1001460_pt1 | contig 10420 bp, 14 predicted proteins | sample Fa13VDMM15DN_FD_130099 | JGI IMG/M metagenome (GOLD analysis project Ga0181355, IMG submission 130099) | Freshwater viral communities from Lake Michigan, USA - Fa13.VD.MM15.D.N | ecosystem: Environmental > Aquatic > Freshwater > Lake | place: USA: Michigan | collected 2013-09-23 | reverse complement strand
CCTTGCAGAATAAAATTAATGCCTATTATTGCAGCTTTGACTGGGTTAATTTCAGTAAAAGACTTATAGTCGCCTAAATCTGTTATTAATGTTGTAAGTGAAGCAATTCCAATATATAAAATGGCTTTTACAGTCACACAATTGTTCAAACTAGGCATATAATTATTTAGTCCTTGGTTCTTACTTTAATAACATGGAGGTGACAGGACTCGAACCCGCTACCTAGACCTTGCAAAGGTCCCGCTCTACCAGATGAGCTACACCCCCATGCATGGTCGTCGCAGTAGGACTTGAACCTACACACCTTGCGGTACTAGCTCCTAAGGCTAGCGCGTCTGCCATTTCGCCATGCGACGAAGTGTGGGTAGGGAAGGACTCGAACCTTCGTACTCAATCAAGAGAGGTGATCTACAGTCACCGGCAATTGCCGCTATGCGACCTACCCAGTAAAGAAACTTCGGGCATGCAGGATTTGAACCTGCGACATCTTGCTCCCAAAGCAAGTGCACTACCAGGCTGTGCTAATGCCCGAATAAAAATTTTAAAGAACAACTGCTCGAGTAGGGATCGAACCTACGACCAATGCATTAACAGTGCACCGCTCTACCGCTGAGCTACCGAGCAATTATTTATAATAATACAAGATTTATTAAACATTTCAAGTGGAATTTAAATTATTACAAATATATATTGTATATGGGAGCTGCTAAAGTATCATCTAAACCAGGTCATAAAAATTGTATTCATCGCTACCGCTATCTTGGTGATAAGAGAGTAATGCCTGTTCAACAAGGCAATCGCATGATTGGGTATGTAGATGGTCAAGCAGTCTGTGATGCAAATGGGCGTGAATTGAACTTCAAACAAATTGGTGAACTTAGAGCTCCAGTTGAAGAGCTCAAAACTAAGAAATAATAGCCCCGACGGGATTCGAACCCGTATCAAGCGAGTGAAAGTCGCTTATCCTAACCCTTAGACGACAAGGCCAATCCATAAAAATGGTAGGCGATGAGGGATTCGAACCCCCGACCCCCTCCGTGTAAAGGAGAAGCTCTACCACTGAGCTAATCGCCTATTGTATAATTATACAAGAACTTGTTATAATAAAAAGAAAAAACTGCCAGGCTAGGACTCGAACCTAGAACATGCAGATCCAAAGTCTGCTGTGCTACCAATTGCACCACCTGGCAAAACGGTCCGTATGGGGCTCGAACCCACAACCCCCGCCGTGACAGGGCGGTGCTCTAACCAATTGAGCTAACAGACCTTAAAACTCGGACAGGGTAGGATTCGAACCCACGGTACCATTGCTGATACTTCTGATTTCAAGTCAGATGCAATAGACCAACTCTGCCACCTGTCCCGCTGCAGTATGACAGAATAACTGTCACTCGATGCTTGGCAAGCACCAGTTCTACCACTAAACTAATACTGCTAAAATGATAAAGAACTATGCGTCTAGTATATTAAAAGATATTGAGAGTAATGCAATTGTATTAAGCGCCGGCGCTTAAGCGCCTAGCAACACTGACTGAAGGCTACCTGCAGAAAGACTGGCAACTCTGAAGGCGAATTGATCATAAATTTGAACCACAGTCAATGACGGTACAGTGGTATTAGCTGGGAAAGGTTGTAAATTTTCAGGTGTTGAAATTTGAACGGTAGATAAAGCAGGGTATTTTGTAGGTTCAGCTTTTGTTAAGTTAACAAAAGACTGCATTATTCTAGTTTGTAAATTATCTACCTGTATATACTGTATAGCCATTAAATTATTTATTCTAGCAATATATTAGAATTAGAAACTAAAAAATAACTTAATCTTTAATTTTACGTTCGTTTTTAATGGGAAATGGTGTATATTATTTTAATGTTAACAAATACTTGAGCGTATCAAGCTCAGAGAGCATTTCATCACGAATATTAAGCAATTCAGAGTCACTTTCCGGGCTGAGCTCAGAATTAAAATTTCTTAAAAAATCATAACTATTATCTATAAAAGAAATGGCATTACCCTCATAATTTTTAAGCTCAATATTATATGATAATTTTGCCTTGTTTCTACCATACTTACCAAAAAAAGCTTCAACAAAACTATCAATTAGTCCGTCCAAATTCTTATACGCCTTTCCAAAAGCTTTGTGTTCTGCATAGCTAGTTGTTTGCCAATGAAAAATACGAAGTTGATTCTGTATTCTTAAAAGAGGTGAAACTACACTTATCATATCTATATTTATATTTGACCCACAGTAATGCCTGTTTTTCTTAGAAGTTTAATGACCGGCATTGTATTCATTAATTTTTTTTATTAATAATTCTAAAATAAGCGATCCTTCTTCAGTTGCTTTCTTTTTGAGCTTGTCAAGTTGTTTGAGTGTTTCGTTAATTCGCAGCATTGGAACTGCTTCAGGCCCAGGCTCATAATTGCTAGCCCGTACAATAGCATTAAAAGCGATAAGATACAGTATACTGTACTCTTCTTCGGTTAACGTCTTAAGAAAATAACTATAAAACATTATAGTTTGATATCTTCAAATGTATCTTCGGACAAGTTTGTATCCCGCGCGCCTATTTTATAGGCACTAATTTCTGTCTCTTGAGGAGCAACTTGAACCTTACTACTATCTAAGTAGCTATCCAACCATCCTGCAATTGGATTACTTTTCTCATTAAAGATTTTTTTATATCCAAGAGATCGAAGTCTTGTGTCGCACAACCAGCGGGCATAACCACCCAGAACATCTGCATTTAGCCCGAGTAGAGAACCCTTGCTGAACAGATATTGAGCCCATTCTATTTCATTTTTTGCAGCCTGCTCATAAAATGCATATATTTTATCTTCACTCTTTTTTACTAATGTAGAGAAACCCTCCCTATCATCATCACGAAGGGTCTTAATTAAATTTTGAGTAATTGCAAAATGCAACGCTTCATCTCTTTGAATAAACTTAACAATCTTTGAATTACCTTCCATTTTGCCTCTGTAACCAAAGTAAAAAGAACATGCAAAGGAAACATAAAATATTAACCCTTCCATGCAGTTTACAGAGAGTATACAATCAAATACTTTTTCTTTTAAGTCTTTCTTATCATCACTGCCTAAAATTTTATCAAATCGCCCTCTAATGAATTCTGCTCTGCTTACTATTTCCTTATCTTCCATGATGCTATCAAAAAACCCAGATGCATCTGGGTGCACATTATTAAGAAGATATGAGTAAGAATAGCTGTGAATACCTTCAAATCGTGCCCATGTGTTCATGCAAATCTCAAGCTCAGGATTTGATACATACTCTTTTAGAGAATGAATGGATCTTGATAGCATACTATCGCCAAGCGTTTGAAATCTTAAATTAGTATCAAAAACAAAACGCTCTTCTTTTGTAAGCTCTTTATAATCGTTTCTATCTTTTTGAAGACTTATTTCGTGTGGCCACCAAAAAAATTCTTCCTGTTTTTTAAACAATTCAAAAAAGATTGGATACTTGAATTTGTCATAACGCTGCAAGTTGAGATCTTCACCAAAGAACAACGGTTGTTTGGTGTAGTCCACATTCTTGAGATTGAGCACAGTTTTCATGAATTATTAACTTTCAAAATCAAAAGACCATCACCATTTTCTATGTAAGAAGAATCTGTAAATATAATATCATCATTCAAATTGTTGTCCGAAAGCAATTTTAAATATGAATGATAATTTATATCAGCAAAAGTATGTGTCATAATAAAGATATAATTTATCCTCTTAATTAATTGATTCTCGATCATTTCTTTTAGTACATAATATTCTGCACCCTGCAGATCCATGTGAAGAATGTCTATAAAACTAGTATTTGAATTTACTAATACTTCATTGAAACTAATTTTATTAATTTTTGATTTCAGATCCATAGCTACAGGGTCACCTGATCCACCCCAACCAGCCCATATGATGTCACAAATATAGTTGTTGTAAAAATGTGTATTTTGTTTGTCTTGAAAATAATGTTTGCCAAATTTTTGCCAGAATTCCATGTATGGTTCCACCATGACATTCTTACATTGATGGTGGAATTTCTCATTAAAGATTGCTGAATAATGTGCTTCACCACATCCCAATTCTACCATGGTGCACATCTCTTTATTTTTGGATTTTATATCATCAACAGCTTTCAAGAAAAAATCAAGATTTCTTGGTTCATGATTAGCCATCTCTTTGATAATATCATCTATGCACATGTTCATATAATAACCTATGTATTTATAGTTTACAGGCTCCACTGGAACAATCCATGTCCTTTTCTTTTGTCATTGATTGCTCTTTATCTCCGTCATCTGTATTGTTGTAATAAAGACTAATCAGCCCAACACTGTATGCATACATTAATTCTTTCATCACCTTGCTATCTGGTAAAATATTATTCGGGTAATGGGTATAGTTATAGTAAAGATTGGTGGATATGGCCATGTCAATATATTTCTGAATAACAGCATTAACATTAATAATTCCAGTATTATCTTGAAAGTTATATGCTAATTCATAGTAACTACTATATTTACTAGCGCCAGGAACAAGCACAGGTAGTTTGCCCATTTTAGATGTTTTGTATGTAATTAACGACCTAATAGGCTCAACACCGTTTGTAGATGATTGAATAACAGAGCTTGATTCGCAAGGCATACAGCTTGATAATGTTGAGTGTCTCAAACCATGCTTTTTTATCTCTTCTCTTAAGCTCTCCCAGTCGAGGGCAAGCCTACGTTTAACAAGCTCATCAACTTTATCTTTATAAGTATCGATGGGTAAGATTCCTTTTGAGTATTTCGTACAATCAAACTTCTCGCATTTGCCTTTTTCTTTCGCGAGATTTAAACTAGACTTCAACAGATAGTATTGAAAATACTCCATCCATTCATCGAGCAAACTAAGTGCAGCTTTTGAATTATATGATACCTCGTTCTTTGCTAAAAATGCAGCTAGATTGGTGATACCAATGCCAAGACTTCTGCGCTTCTTAGCAAAGTTTTCAGCTGCTTTATTGAAATAATCTTGCACATCAATAATCTCGTCAAGAAAGCGAACTATAAGGTCGCATGTCTTCTCTAAGTCCTTCCAGTCTTTAATCTCTATCATATTAATAGCAGATAGAATACACATGCCTATCTCAGCTTCTGAATCATGGAAATCTTTCAAAGGAACTGTGGGATGAATTACTTCAGTACAAAGATTGCTCATTGTAACCTTATCTAACCAAGCCCCGTGATCATTTGCGCTATCAACATTAAGAATATAGATTCGTCCTGTCTCAACACGCTCTTTAACAATAAGCGAAAATAGTTTACGAGCCGATACTCGCTTCTTCATCTTTATCTTCTTATCATTCTCACACTCTTCATAGACCTTATTAAATTTTGAGGTGCCCCATGCTTCAAATAGATGCGGTACTTCATGCGGACTAAAGAGAGTTACATTCTCATTTTTAATAACTCTATCGTAGAATAACTTTGACATGCCTACTGTATAATCAAGTTTTCTCACTCTATTATCATCGGTACCTGCGTTGTTCTTGAGAACAACAATATCCTCTATCTCATAATGCCACCACTGAACATTCGTAGTAGCAGAACCACCTCGAAGCCCGTTTTGTTGCCATGCTTTAACAGAGGCCTCATAAATTTTTAAAAATGGTATAACTCCAGTATGAACTACTTCACCGTTCTTAACTGGTGCACCAATGGCACGGATTCTAGACACATCAATGCCAATACCACAACGACTTGCTGTAGCAATAGAAATAGCTGTTCCAGATGCAGTGATAGACTCTTTATTATCATCAACACCAATCAAGCAACAGCTAGCATAACTTCGCGAATTTGTACGAACACCAGCCATGATTGGTGTAGGTAGATTTATTTTATGCTTTGATATTGCATTATAAAAACGTCTCACATATTCAAGCCTAATATCTTTGGAATAATTAATAAAAGAATATGCTGCAATTAGAATGTATGCAAATTGTGGCGTCTCGTAAATTACATCTGTAACTCTATTTTTAATAAGGTACTTGTCACAAAGCTGCTTAATACCTGCATATGTAAAAATAAAATCTCTATCATGATCAATGTGCTCACCAATTTTGTTTAGCTCTTCTTCGGTATACTTTTCAAGAATAACAGCGTCATAGATTTTATTCTTAATTCCATTCTTGATAACATCGAGTAATCTTGGAGCATGTTTTCCGCCCCAGACATCTTTTCTTAATTGATAGTTTAAGAGTCGACTTGCAACATATTGGTAGTTCGGCTTATCGAGTGAGATTAAATTTGCAGCTGATTCAATTAATACTTTATGAATTTCTTTTGTGGGTATATTTTCAATTAAATTTAATTTTGCGTTGATCTCAACTTCCGAAAGACTTACACCTTGAATGCCGTCTACCGCCCAGCTTATTACCTTATTAATTTTTTCTATGTCAAAATTTGCAAGAGAGCCGTCACGTTTCACTACTTTCATATAATAAAGTATTTAATAGATGTAAGCTTACAGTCTTGTGTTTAACTGAAGATAATTTTTAAAATCTAAAATATTTTGTTCTACGTTCGAAAAATAAAAAATAACTGGCGAAACAATAGTAAGAAAAAAAGGATACTCACTATTACCTTTAAAATAGTCATTAAAATTAATTTTTTCACTAAAAATATTTTCTCTACACTCTGAATCAATTGGGTAAATTCCTTGTGAAAAAAATCTATATGTCTCATTGCAACTCAAGCCATAAATAGAAAGTATTTTTTTATAATTTGCTTCAGTATGAGTTTTCGGCAAATGATAAAATGAATCTAAATTAGCAAGAAGGTCTTTATATTTGTTTTTAATCTTTAAAAATGAGCCATACAGATAAACTATGCCATAATCTTTTTCAGTTTTAGCAATAGCATAAAATTGTTTAGGTAAATATTTTTTGTTTATATTAATACGCTCAATATCGAACTCACACCGGAGTATTATGCCATAAAACAAGGAACCAGTATCAGCTTTATCCAGAGCAACGAATTTATCTATCGATAAAGCTTTGCTCGCGCTTTCAAGTACATTTACCATAACTCTATTATAGTTACGGATAGGATATATCAACAGGTTATCTAGGCAGTTTTGATAAAAAACTCAACACTGCTGGTAGGAAAGACGCCAACAAGGCGCACACAGAAGAGATAATCGCTACTTTTATTTTCCACGACCCTTCCATTTTAATTTTTTTATGCTCAAATTCATCTGTAATTTGATGAGATAAATTTGTAAACTTCTCGTTAACGACTGAAGTTATGTTTATTAACTGTAGATTCATCTCCTTATGTATGCTGTCAAGTTTTTGATTTAAATTATTTTCAACACTATCAATTCTATTTTCTAAGCTTATAGTTTGCGAAATAAGGGAAGGAGTACCGTTACCCTTGTAAACTGTTTTGTATAACTCGTTTACCTCAATCTCAATCCTTTTAATATCATTGCGAATAGGATCTATACAACCCTGAATATTGTCCACATATTTATTTATTATATTTGGAATTGATTCTGCAATGCTCCGGACGGTAGTTTGTAGATTCTACCAAATTTGGCACCGCCAGTTTTTTGCATAATAACAGTACACCTATCACCCGTAATAATGGGGCCATTTATAATATTATAACCCACGTTTATATAGTTAATCTTAATGCCACTCTCTGCATCTATAATGGCTAGTTTTGTAGCGCCATCTAATACAGCAAGATATTGTTTAATTTTGGTCATATTAAGCTTAAGAATTTCTTTACCTCTTCATCTGTTTCAAAGCATGAAAAAACAGAAAGAGGCACAAAATTATTTATTCTATTTTCAATATTATTATGTTTTTTAATATCGCTATAATATGTAGAATCTACATCTATATCTGAAGAAGATCCAATTATCTTGCGGATCTCTGCAACATTTAGACCCTTTTCAACCAACTTCTTCACTTCTGAAGTTATGTAGTATTTCAGAAGATTGTCTTTGCCGTTAAATTTAATAGCTTTGCTATTGAAATACTCAATATTGAATAGATTTTTCTTACCAGATATAACACAAGTAACAGATATAGTTTTCATGCATTTTTAATAATACATTATAAATATTATTATGCAAATTGCAAAGCTGGGGATTAGATAAATAATACTATGGCCAATCAGATCACAAAGCTAGTTTTTAGACGTGGACTCAGACAAACAGGAAAAACTGTTATTTTAAATGCAGGTGAACCTGGCTGGTATACTGACACACAGCGCCTATATGTTGGTAATGGTAATGCTGTGGGTGGCATTTCAGTTGGTACAAAAAACTACGGAATAAGAGATTTTGCTACTTTAGATTTCAACTTGCTTTCAGGTGCTGAGACAGGTGATTTTCTTTATGACGATGATAGCAACCTCATGTATTTTTTAACAGGCACAAACGGTGCATTGCAAAGTGGCTGGGCTGAAATAGATTTTGTAGTTAAAGTAGATAACAGTACTGTAGAGTTTAATACATCATCAGCATTGCAAGTTAAGAATTTTGGCATACAGCCTGTTCATATTAATTCAAGTGTTGTTGGCAATGGGCTAGTTGGTGGTGCCGGAACAAACATTCGAATTAATCCTGACAACAGTACAATTGATATTAATAACAATCAAGTCAGATTAAAGCCTGGTTCTGTGCCTATTAGTTATCTTGGATCCATATCCCCATTTACAATTCTAGGCAACACTAATAATTTTAATGCACCAATTGAGCAGATCTTTGTTGGCAATGGTCAAGTACTTGGCAGATATAGTGGTGTTCTCGGTCCAATTGACTTTTCCACAATTGTATCATCAGGTGGTGGTATTGGCGTGATTAATCCGACCAACGGCATTACAGGTTCAATTACTCTGGGAACACCTTCAACAATTAATATTGGTTATGATGCTGCAATCATTGATACAACAACGCCTACCAGTATTCAATTGAAGCGTGACACAGCAATTACAGGCAATTGTGATATATCATCATTATTGCGAGTTCAAGGTGACATTATTGCGTTCTATACCTCAGATGAACGCGCAAAAACAAATATTGAAGAAATAAAAGACTCACTTACCAAGATAGATACACTTCGTGGTGTAGAATTTGATTGGAAGAAAGATAACACACATGATGTTGGTGTTATTGCACAAGATGTTCAAAAAGTGATTCCTGAAGCAACATCGTTAAGAACTGATGGGCTCATAGGTGTAAATTATGATAAGATAATTCCATTGCTTATCAATTGTATCAAAGAACTCAAACAAGAAGTAAAACAACTCAAAGATGAAATTAAAAAAGTTTAACGACCTTGTTAATAGTCTTTTGGAAAAATTTCCCTATTATCCAGTAAGTACAGATACGCTTTACTATCCTACTAAGAATGCGGTACGAGGAACTGATATCGGTATGACACAGGTTGATCCGAGTAAAACTTTTCCTGCCACAGACAAAACAGCAGTCTTAAGATTCCCAAAAGATAAACTTAGAAAAAAAAAAATTAAGCGGTAACTAATAATTTAGCCAGGTTTGTTGCTCTTCTCTTTACTTGACCTGCCCACTTGCTATTCATAAGCTCATTTGCAGCTTTGTTATAATCACCTGCAAGTAAATGTGCTTTTGTATTCTTAAATTTACTCAATCGCTCATAGCCGAGATTAAAAGCCAAATCAATTAATGCGAGTTTTACGTTTCTGGGTTGATTATATAGATCAGGCATAAATTTTTCTGCATCTTTATAAGCTGTTCGTAGTGATAATTCAAACAATGTATTGATTTGCTTATCATCAAGTATCTGTTTGCCTGTTATGACCTTACTATAATCTGCACCTATTTGTTTGATTAATGCGCGTGCATCTGGCCGCGTCAAATTGAATCCAATACCAATAGTTGGTTTGCCAACAGAATCTTTATATACCTGGGGTCTGTAGCCTTCGTGATCTTTAATAATCTCGTAAATCTCTTGGTAGCTAAGTGAATTAGCAGGTGCTTTTTGAATTATAGCAGGCGGTGGCGGTGGCAGCTCAGCACCTTCCAATATACTCTTTACTGTATCGTCAAATCGCACCTAATTATTTAGTTTAAAACAGCTACCTTAACTACTTTTGGGTAGTTGTTTGCGAAGTGCTCAGCATCCTTTTTATTAACAAAAAACACATCAATAATAGGCATCTTACCACCTGATGCCTTCTTTCTTACCACATCAGTACCTGTATCTACTGCTTTAACTAAGCCTACATTTGGTATAATAACATCTTTTTCATATGGTATAATTTTTGGATCTACTGCAATTGAATCGCCTTGCTTTAGCGTATAACCAGTAGAGCTTCGACACTTTCTACTATCACTATCAGTATTGCCACCCTTAGCCCAATACACTGTGAGTCT
>Ga0181355_1001457_pt1 | contig 10431 bp, 18 predicted proteins | sample Fa13VDMM15DN_FD_130099 | JGI IMG/M metagenome (GOLD analysis project Ga0181355, IMG submission 130099) | Freshwater viral communities from Lake Michigan, USA - Fa13.VD.MM15.D.N | ecosystem: Environmental > Aquatic > Freshwater > Lake | place: USA: Michigan | collected 2013-09-23 | reverse complement strand
TGGTCCAATAGTGATAATGATCGATGATGTTTCGATTTTCCATAATAAAGAATAAAAAGTTGTTTAGCGAGGACCAGTTGGCTTCTGTGGATATCGTTCTCTGATATCATCTATAGTCTTGAGTAGATGAGTTTGTGGATCTACAAATTGTCCAGCCATTTTAGCACCTACTGGTTTTCCAGCAACTGTTCTTCGTCCAATTCCTACACCACGGCGACCAGAAACAAGAGATGAAGTAGTATCATCTGCGTGGATTTTTGCTGCTTCTAAATCTTGTTGAACATTATCTGGCATTTTTTCGCTGTGCTTCATTGCTTTACCTAAAGCACCACGGAGAACATTGTGAGTATCCATAAATGCAGCAACTAATGCATGATCTTCTTTTTGGTTAACTTTCATTTGCTTTAACTTATGAACAACCTTATTAAAACGCTCTGAGTGCGCTTGGTGAAGATCTGTCATTGCTTGTCTGCATCCGCTTGGTACTGAAAAAGTTGGCATAGTGAATTCTCCGTACCGTATTTATAAAAGTAGGATGTATAGGATTCGAACCTACTGCCACCTCGTTATAAGCAAGGCTGGGCCTCCTAGACCCCCACATCCCGTGGGCTCACATCCAATAGATGTGAGACTTCTTGTTTGAGATATGACCATTCTCGTTCTTCAGAAGATAGTTGCTCTTCTGTCGATCATCGTCATGTCCCAAGCGATAGTTTACCTGTTCTACACCAAAAGTCAACATCTTTTCTTTCTCAAGAAGATCAATGATCTTCTTGGTTGCTTCGGCTGCTTGTTCCTCAGTCATTGCAAGGGGAATGTCAATATGAAGTCTGAACATGGTTTCTCCTGAAATAGCGCGGGTGGGACTCGAACCCACACTTGATCGATTTTAAGTCGATTGCCTCTGCCATTGGGCTACTGCGCCGTGATTGCCCTTACGGGCAATGTTTTAGTCCTTCTTGCAGCACTTCTCGCTTACGCGATCATAGTTGCGCTCGATGTTTGCAATGCGGTCGGTGAACTCACGACGAATCTCTTCCTCACGGGCATACTCAACTTGACCACGGAGATCGTCCTTGGTACTCTTGAGAACACGTAGTAGAGTTGCAACACCGAAAGCAACACAGACTAGAGCAAAAACGCCAGCGGCGGAAGTCCAATCAGAGGATTCAATCTTTGCAGAGTGAATGAAAACTGCACCAAAAACAACAGCACCGACAAAATAATGTTGATAACCAACTTCACGGTAAAACATAAATTACTCCTTTAAAGTAATGAAATCAGTATTCAAGACGCTGAATACCTTGATCAGTAGTATAGTGGATTGTGTTGAACATTTCAACACACCACGGTAAACATTTTTCACACGGCTTGGACATTCGCATCTGCCCAAACTTATTGAAACGAACATTAATCAAATGCAACTTCTTGGCTTTGTCTAACCTATCCAACTTACGAAAGGCATCTAGTTCGGAATGCATTTCTTCGAACTGATAGCCAAATTCCTTAGCCATAGGATGAGTCTTGAAATAGTTCATCCCAACGGCAATAATTCGCTTCTTGGAAATGATAAGCGAAACATGCTTCTTCTGTCTCGGAATCGTGAGACACATGGGATAAGCCATCTGAAGATATTCTTCCGCGTGGGAAAGTTGCATGGAAGTATTATAACAGCGTTCACAAACAAGTCAAGAACTAATCTGGATATACTTGATATAGACATCCCAAGGATCAGTTGATTCTACAGCCTGACCTGTTATACCCGGAACCTTTTGCCCGTTTCCGTCTAAAATAAAAGCGGTGGCTCCAGATGAGCCAGTGATTGCCCAAACAACAGGATATACTAATACTTTTTCGTGAAATCCCATACAAATATGTATAGAAAAAATAACCGGGGAGTGCCCATCTCCCCGGTCTGACGGTCGAAAGGTAGCGAAGTTCCTTTTTCGCACGAATAGCGTAGTTCGCGATGCCCGTCACTTTATATATGGATATACATATTTTTACGATGACTTATATTGTAAACTACACACCAGAAACCGATGATGTCTTTGTATATAACCAACCATTTGCTGTTTGGCCTGCACTTCAATTTCAACAAGCAGTTGCAGAAAATCCAAATTTACCATTAAAAAATCAAACAGTGGTTTACAATGGTGAAACAATTACATACGATATAGATCTGTCTGGTATAGAAAATCCATATCGTTCACTTGCATATTTTTACTGTCCAACCTGTTTTCAAGCACAACCAAATTGGCCATATTGTACTAATTTGTGGAATTATGGAATGGGCTCCGGCAACTACCTCATCAGGGCTGACCCATATTGTGGTCTTCCTGTATTTGAACCTAATCCTGTAAATGAACCATTTAGAACAATACCTCCTACTGAAACAGATGAACTTAATAATGGGTTTATAAATGCTCAATATTGGAATGATGTAAATTTATGGCATACTAATACCTTTAAAACACACGCATTAGTGCAAAGCGAATCAGATGATGAAACATATTTAATTATATTAGGTCATCCAGTTACAACATCTCCATGTTCTAATGATTTTGAATTTGTTTTTTTCGATAGAGAAACAAACAAATTTGAATCTAGATTATTTACTTGTCCATGTAGGGAGTGGGATTTACCGCTTACTGGAATATATCCCGGTGGTTTACAGTGTAATAATTGTTGTGCCCCACCATATAGCATATTTACCAGTCTTAATGAAACAGATGGTACAGGCGATACCGCTCGTTTATTTGTCATGAAAAAGGGACAAGAACCATTACCAAATTCAATTAAAAGATATAAAATATTAACAGGTCCAGTAAGAAGAAATGATTGGCCAATATTTGGAATAGATTCTAGTTATAGATTTATAAAAGCCAGAACTGATACTACATCAAACGCCGTTTATAGAACAAGAGAAGATGGAAATTTTAGATTTGGAAACGATTCAAAAACTATTATAAATGGTGTAAACATCTATTGGGATGCTGGAGAAGGAAATGATGGTCCATATCCACATTTTACAATTTCGGCGGAAGGAGAAACTATATTTGTCGGATTTAATACTTCGCAAGGCTACAGTGATTACATTTCAGATACAGACGATCAAACATACAATCAACCTTTAACACAAAATGTACCAAATCCATGTGTAGAAGGCAATATTTTCTATAAAGAAGATGGAAAATTAAAATTTAACACATATTGTTTTCCTGCATTTTTTCACCCAGAATTAGTTATTCCGAATTACCCAGAAACTGATATAAAAATTTATACACAGGTTTCATCTAGAGGAATATTTAAAAAGTCTCTAATTGATCGATGGAATTATTATCTAGAACAACTTGGAAAACCTAAAGTGGTTTCATATCAATTCCCAGAATTTGTAACACCAAATGAAATTTATTTTCCAGATACAATTTCAGAAACAGATAAAAAATATCCATTAGTAAATTCTCCGCATTTCTCTAGAGAATCTAAAAATTCATTTTTTCCCAATACTAATTTAATTGATTTTGGTGAAAAAAAGATGTTACAGGCATCAGAATTAAATGAATTACAAGAAAAATTTTATAGAAAACAATCTTCATTTATAATGCATTATAATAAATGGTTATCTAAAATTAACTTAACAAACCAAAATAAAGACATTCTTGGTTTTTCAGAAAAAATTGATTTGAATTCGATTACATCTTCAGTACTATCTAATACATTAGTACGATGCTCTAAAGCAATACCAACAGAAAACAATATATTAATTCTTGGTAGTAGAAATGAAAATCAAGTGGCTGAAATAAAATTAAAACCATGCACACTGATGATTCATACAAATTTTGGTTATATTGGAGAAGACGCCGATCTTGGCACATCATCATTTGCCCGAAAATATTATCAAAATATAGATTTTATAAAAATAGACTCTGATACTGTGGGAGTAGTAGATTTATCAAAAGTAACAGAAACAAATATACACTGCATCACTCTAACGCTGGATATTAATAATATTATAACATGCAACGAATATAATGAACTAAGAGATAATTCATCACCAGATGAAAATTCATCATCACCATGTGGAGCAAATAGAAATTACATATCTCTCGTAAACACATCAGAAATACCAACAATAGTACAACAGGATATTGATATAAACAGCGAACTATTTACTAATATCGTTAATTATAATGCAAATTTATTGGTATTTCCTAATATAACACCATTTAATACTTTTGGTATTAATGGATTAGTTAGATATTTATTAGGTTATATGAAGAAAGAAAATGGACAAATCAACTTCTATTATGCTAATGGAGTCAAGATTGAGAACATTTAACTTTACTTAACTCTAACTTTAACTCTTCAATTTCTTTTTGAAGTCTATAAACAAGATCATCCCCTCTATTTTCGTAGAGGGGATGATTCTTTAACGGGGATTCGTCAGTCTTGGAGGAATTGTTTTCCATTACCCTGCTCGTTTAATTGGTTTAGATTACGAGTCTTTGCTTCCTCGTAGATTCTATTATCGGCGTCTGTCCATCCAGTTAGCCAATCAGATCCTTGCATGGATCGAACGCTATATGGATTACCAGTGCGATGCTGCCCGGAATAACGAGCCTTGAACCCTTCATCATAATTTGAACCAGCCTTGTAGTCACTCATTTCTTCTCATCCTTTTTTATAGGTTTCTTTTTGTTAAAGATTTGATCCCAATTTTCAGACCATTTTTTCTGATCTACCGGTCTATATTTATCACCTTTACCGGCTGCATGTTTACCACCCATATTCGAAATGTTCTCCTATATCTCTGCCCTCTCGATTTCCAGAGAAGATAACTTTGATGTGTAGGAATGAAAGAGTCCGTCGAATGAAATCCATCATATCAAATAAACTCTTCAGTGTATGAAGCATACCACGATAGTATACCTTAAATATACCGATTGTTTCAAGAACATCCAACTTATTAATAACGAGATAATCACAGCCAGAGAGTTGAATAGACTTGATCAACATATCTAGATTGAGCCAATTAACCAATCTCTTACGACCAGTTGTAGAACCATACTCTTGCCCTAGTTCGATGATGCGATTTAGATTTTCATCTTCCCATAGGCTCTCAGGGAATAATGGATCTACGCCACTCTTGGTGTCATAGATCTTAGCAACACCAATAGAACGACCGATATACTTTGGTGGAATACCAAGTGAGCAAGCACCATAAGGTAGAGTCGTGCTGCTTGTGACATATGGATAATTACCATGATCAATATCAAGCCAAACGCTCTGTGCGCCTTCGCATAGAACTTTACCGGAGAGTGTACCATCCCACAGGAACTGGGAATCAATTACATCCTTGGCACGAATACCACAACGCAACATCTTATCGGCGTAGCATGGTGCAATGCCTTGACCAGTTGTACCTAGTTTCTTCTTTAGTTCTTTGTTATCGCGCTCAATGTGTTCATCAGTAATGATGTGGGCATTTGGCGAAACCTTAATCAATGAAACATCAAAGTCATTCTTTTCCAAGTAAGAAATCTCTTCCTGAAACTTCTTAACATTAAGAACACAACCAGGTCCAATGATTGATGGAATACCTTGGAAGATTCCACATGGAATGATGTGTGTCTTGTACTTCTTGTCTTTGATCCACACTGTGTGTCCGGCATTTGGACCACCATTCCAACGACACACATAATCATAACGATTTGCGATAGAATTTGAGATTTTTCCCTTTCCTTCATCTCCCCATGCTAAACCATAAACCACATCTGCGTAATCAATCATGTTAAGCCTTTGTAATAATAATTCCAGCAATTGCAATCGCACAACCGATTGCGGTCTTCATATCTAATTTAACATTAAACATTATTATTGGTAAAGTGACGCACAGTATTGTGGCGCCAACATCCCAAATCAAATTTGTAATAAACACATCTCTTGTTGCTTTTACATTTCGTATTAGCAACACCCACGCAGCAGTTGTTATTGCTGCTGCTAGGATAGAAACAGCATATGCTGTAAATGGTCTTTCTTGGAAATACTTGTTATAAGCAACATGGGCATATACCCAATTTGCAAATGTTAATCCAAGTATTGAAAACAAAACATTTATAATCATAAACATTCCCGACTGGACTCGAACCAGTGACCATCGGTTTAGAAAACCGATGCTCTATCCAACTGAGCTACGGGAATTCACAACGGAATTATATCCGTTGTTTCAAATTTGTCAAGTTGAAAGTTTGAGACCACTACCTGAACCAACTACAGGTCCAGCACTTGGTACTACAAGACCAGAGATCATTCCCTGATATTGATTCTTCATCTCATCATCAAGAGCAACAACGAACATAACAAACTTCTCATTGATCTTAATACCTGTCTTGTGCTGATCCTCCGACAAGTATGGCATCCACTTTGCAAACGCCAACTTGCCTTGTCCCATTGGGAAAAGAATTGCACAATCCTTCAGAACATGGACATTACCTTCTGATGTAGTGTCAACACTCCACTTACAGATAATTTCTTCACCGGAACTTAAACGAACCATCTTAATATCACTCATATTAATCCTTACAATTACACTTTCCTAGTAGTTTTTCCCAAATACTACATTTCTTTGGTTCAACTGGGACATCACAACATAAATCAGAATATCCACGGATCTCATCCATGATACCATGATTTTCTTTTGCTCTATTATATGACCGAGTTACTTCGGTCTGTGTGAGCAAAAGATCAACACATCTACCATCAATCTTTATCTTTGCATAAAAATACTTTGGTTCCATAATGAATCCTCCGTATTATTTATGGGTAAAAGAAAGAGGTGCTGCCCCTCCGAGCAGCACCCCATGACCGATATCGGAGGGGAGGGCGGTCTATTTAATTATCAGAGCATGTAACGGCTGCCGTCGGAACGGTAACCGTAGGTGCGACGACCTGGGTGGGTGTCAACCATGCTGTAACGAGTCTTGCCGGTGGGCGAGGTCTCGGACTCAATCTGCCAGTTGTCGAAACGCTCAACAGTCTCGCGGATGTTGCTGATGGTTGCACGAAGATTGCGAACGCCGAAACGAGCGCGTGCCTCTGATGCGGTGAGGGTGTTACCGTTTGCAAGGAAGTTGATGACCTTGCGAGTCTTGCTAAGGGTCTTAGCCATAGTGTAGAATCCTAAATGAGACTTTCAGTTGAAATAAGTCTTTGATGTAAGTCTCGTAACCATCATTGACTTTACAGTTTGAATTATAACAACTCTGCTATAATTGTCAAGCAGCAGTTGTCCAATTTTTTACCAGTTCTTCAGCCTTCATGTGATCACGAAATGCATGACGGCGAACAACATTATCTCCTTCGTATAGGAAGGCAACATAGACAACATCTTTCTCGTTGTCATCAATGTAAACAGGTGTAATGCAAGCCGACTTTTGGGCTGGGCTTGGATTAACTAGTTCGCTTAGTAGTTGAACGGCGCTTTTTAGCGTTTCCATTATTAGTTTCCTTCTTCTTCTTTCCGATCAGTTCAACCCAATTTGGATCAATCCAGCCAATAAGAAACATCACAGCGGCTACTTTGGGATAACCAAGTTGAATCCAACCCATACCGACAGCACCACATACAACTGCATTTGTGCGAGTGATTACTGAGAAAACAAAGTCGTTCATAGGTTTCCTTTCTTTAGAACGAGTGGGAACAAAGTGAGAAAGGTGGGAGTCGAACCCACACGCCTTGCGGCAATTGATTTTGAGTCAACCGTGTCTGCCATTCCACCACAATCCCATATTACTCTGCTTGGATTCGAACCAAGAAAAGGAGATCCAAAGTCTCCGGTGTTACCGTTACACTACAGAGTAGTACTCCCACGGGGACTCGAACCCCGAGTCACCGCCTTGAAAGGGCGGGGATTTAGCCGGTTAATCTATGGGAGCAAAGTATTAAATTGTCAAGTGCCTCCACAAGGATTTGAACCTTGGACCAATTGATTAAAAGTCAACTGCTCTACCAAACTGAGCTATAGAGGCGTTTGCGTAACGAGGTTAATTATAACCCGTTCGTGGTAGATGTCAACTTATTTTTTATATCTTTTTGAAACCCATTCGGCAAGCATTACGATCCATTCATTCAATCGGCTCATCATATGATCATGTGCATCTTTTGCTTTAATAAACATTGCTGGATCTCCACCTGCGTCTGGGTGATGTTGTGCCGCAAGTTTTCTATATGCTCGTCTAACATCTGAAGCCGATGCATCTGAAGCCACTCCTAATACTTCATGTGGTTTTTCTGTGTGTGGCCACTCGCCTCTTCTGCGGCGGCCGCCGGATGATCCACCAGACGAAGATCCACCAGAAGATTGTCGTTGTCTTTGTTGCTCTTCTCTCTTTGCCTGTTCTCGTTCTCTTCTTGCAGTTTCCATGCTTCGATGATATTGATCAAACATTTTTGGATTTGCAACAGCAGCCACATGATGATGCCTAAGTTGTGATTCAAAATGTCTATGAAGCAGAACTCTATCATGATCTGATATATTTGGAATGCTCCATATATGCTTTAGACCAGCACCAATTAATTTTCTATAATCACTTTGGTGTTTTTGTTCACCGGGAATTTCTCTTTCCCATATATTATCATTTGTTTTAAACGGGGATTCTTTGTCGCCACCATATAATCCTATTAAAGATGTCCTTGTATCAAGATAAAACTTATCGGATAAATTTAAATGTCTAACAGATGGATGAAATTCATGACCATAATTTGGGATATGTGTTCTTAAATCATGAGGATCTTGAGCGCCAACGATAGAATATGGTAATCCAAGTTTTTGATCATTATCAATATTTCCACTACTATGTCTAGCAAATTGCGCGCGATTTTTATGATCCATAGAATGTCTAGGATTAGAAGTGTAATTGTGTAATACACCATTTAAACTTTGTGGTGTGAGTAATGAATGAACTATATCAAGAGGATTATTGATATTTGCATCTTTTGGTCGCATCCCTGAAAATGTTGCATTCCAATGCTTCATAGCATCATTACTAAAATGTTTACCAGCAGAATGTATACCACCTAAAACAACACCATGAATCGCGGATCGTGACATATCAGTTAATGCAGAAATATGTTTTTTGGCTTCATCTGACATCTGAGGATGCAACGCATTCATAGCATGTTCATGGCTTTGAATAACATGAGGTTCGGCATCTGCTTTATTACCACGAAACATTGTTTTCCAATGGTTTTCTCTTTCCGCTTCGGCTCCTGTTCTAAAATAATCTGCGGAATCAGAAGCACCTTTCATTGCAGAATGGAATAGCATTTCTGAATCATTTTTATATGCATGTTGTTGTCTTGCTCCAGATATATTCTGTGCTGCTTGTCTTTGTTTCTTTTGTTGTTCTCTGATGGGACGCATCGCAGTTTCATGCGCCATAACTCCAGCCTCATGCGCTCTTTGTCTATCAGTTGAGATAAATCTTGCGGCTGTTTCATGTGCTGATTTTTTATCATGTCCTGCATCTATAAGTTCTTGTTTATAGCGTTTATGTAGATTTCTATAATCTTCGCTGGATCTTCCAGTAAAATCTCGTTGGAATAGAGGACCTGTTCCTGGTCGCCAACCATGAAGATGTCCTTCTGGGTGTATTCTTCCCCGTTGATTCAACGAATGAACATGGGCTTGTTGTTCTGCCGAAAGACCTTCCCATGCAGTCTGTGGATGCGGAATGTCCCATGTATGAGATCCAGTCTGTGGATCTCCAACGGCTTCTGCTAATATAGACTTTACGAGTTTAAGCGATTTCTTTCTCATAATAGTATGTAGAAATAAAAAAACCCCACAATAAGTGGGGTGAGCCGTTTACCATGACTCATTGGGGAGGCGTCGATTCTCCTTACGACGAGAGTTTTAATCTTGGCACGATGATGGGTATCTCTAAACCAATCGTGCCTGCTGCGTTTTGGGAGAGCAGGCTCCTTTTGTTATAATATCATAATTACAAAATCAAGTTTTAATAATTCATGTGACTACTAATCCTTCTTCGTTCGATTGCGATGGATGAAGTATATCATATTCCGCGCATCCGTCAAGATACCATTTTGGAATTTTTCCATCCGGCCACTTTGCGAATCTACGCTTTTCACCAATATAATAGGCACGGTATGCTGTGACTGCATCTGTGTGCTTATACTTGTCAGGCATGGCTTGAGCAAACGGTGGCATACTACAATCTGAAATCTTAGTGGGTGTATGAACTAGGCTATATTGAACCATGTCATCATACGAATGAACTTTATCATAACGGCTTCGATACACCTTAAGCAGTTCGTTCGTATGTTCCCAAAGCCAATAATAGGCTTGCTTACTTGAACGAGTCCAAATAGTACATGGATGATTGATCATTGTGCAACGCAAAAACTTA
>Ga0181355_1001455_pt1 | contig 10433 bp, 20 predicted proteins | sample Fa13VDMM15DN_FD_130099 | JGI IMG/M metagenome (GOLD analysis project Ga0181355, IMG submission 130099) | Freshwater viral communities from Lake Michigan, USA - Fa13.VD.MM15.D.N | ecosystem: Environmental > Aquatic > Freshwater > Lake | place: USA: Michigan | collected 2013-09-23 | reverse complement strand
TTGGTTCATTACGACCGCGACCGCGACCGCGACCGCGACCCCGACCCCGACCCCGACCGCGACCCCGACCGCGACCACGACCACTACCACGACCCCGACCCCGACCACGACCCCGCCCGCGACCCCGACCACGACCACGACCGCGACCGCGACCGCGACCACGACCCCGACCGCGACCCCGACCACGACCCCGACCCCGACCCCGACCGCGACCCCGACCCATCGAAACCGGCCCGCATCATTGCCGCATTCATTTCTGAACCCTCGGGGCCTTCTGGATTTCGCGCGCATCAATCAGCGCGCCACGGCCAAGAATTACATGCCCATCTGGGTATGGCTCAACCTCGCCAAACTCCGCCTTTGCGATTGCGTCCGCGAAGCGGCCAGTGTCGGCAATCCAGGCTGCGTCTTCAATCACGAATTCCTTATCCGTCACCTTCACAAGCCGCCCAGTGTCGATATGGGTAACGGTGCGGAAAAGGTAAATCTTTCCGATCTGCCAGTGTGCATCGCCATCGGGCGTTGCTGCCACAACGGGCGCGCTTCCCAAGAAGTTCGCGGCCATGGCAGCAAGCTGCTTCACCTCGGCCACAGTGAGTTTGTCAAAGTCCATTTCAGTCTCCCTTTGCATAATTGCCCGTTGACTATCCGCCAGTTATCCGCCATAGTCAAGGTGCAAAATCACCACAAGGGGCGAAAAGATGACTTATGCGGAAATCAGCGCGGCGCTAAAGGATCGCATCCTGACGGTTGTGGCTGAGGCTACGGGCGTTCACCGGGACACGCTGCAGGCCATTCGCAACGGCACGGCAAACCCGACTGAGCGGACGCTGGCGAAGCTGCGCGCATACCTGGGGGCGAAAGAATGACGTGCCAACCTGTTTTTTCTGCGGTGCAGACACCCCGACCCAGTGGCGACGACCCGGCCTTCTTTCGGGCCTGTCGCCAGACAAGAGAGGCCGCTTCGGATACTGCCCTGATCACGTCGCTGATGCACAAGCTAAGATATCAGCCGCCATTGGTGTTGACCCATGCCATGCGGCAGGACGCATTCCAACTGGATCACGACCGGGCCTTGCGCGGAAATCGGGCAAGAGCGGGCCGGATAGCGCAAGAGGCGAAAGCGGCGACAACGGCGGCTCTGCGCAAGGCGACTTGTTCGGCGCGGACTGAATTGCGCGCTGTGACGCATGAAACGCTTGCACAAGGGGATCGGGTATGACTGACATCGAAAGCATTCTTGACGATGCCTTCAAAAAGCACGGGCTGGCCCTGAAAGTCGGGTCGCGGGCGTGGGTTGATCGGATCGGCGCACTTCTGCGCGACGGATACGGCGTCGAGGATATAGCCATAAAGCTTGCTTGCGGGCCTCATCAAGTGCGCACTCAGGTAGCGTTGTTTCGTGGCAAGGGGTTTTTGAAAAAGTGGTGGGGAAAATGACGACATTCCAAATGCCATGGCCGTTTCTCGGACTATGGCCAAACGACAGACCGTCACATTGGTCTGTCAAGTCGCGGGCAGTGAAGTCCTACCGTGAAGGCGCGCGCGCATTGGCGAATGGGGCAATGGTTGCTCCGATCCGGGTGACGTTCTGCCCCAAGCCGCGCGGTGTATATCCCGACATGGATAACTGCATCGCGGCATTCAAAGCGGCACAGGACGGCATTGCCGACGCCTTGAAGGTGAACGACCGCGACTTGACCCTGACCTATGCCATGGGCGGGCGGTGCAAGTATGGCGCGGTGATTGTCGAGATTGGGTTTTCCGATGTGGAGCCTATGCCATGAGCTTCACCCTATCCCCTGATGACATCAAGCGGTGTCGGTCGATATCCATGCGCTACAAGGACCGCATCAAGGAAATTGCGACTGCGGTGGCAGCGGAAACCAGCATCCCGACTGCGGCGATATACGGTCCAGGCCGATCGGCTGATATCGTCAACGCGCGGCAGTTGGTCATGTATCTGGCGCGGCAGGACGGCATGTCCTTTCCGGCGATAGGCAAGGCCATGAACCGAGACCATACGACAGCGATAGCGGCGGTGCGGCGAGAGGTGGCAAGGCGGGCGACGGAATAGGGCTTTGCAAATTTGCAGGATGGTTTTGCAGTTTTGCATGTTGCTTTTTCACAGAAAGAGGCGCTGAAATAAAAGCGGCGGCGGAGGTGTGACCCTCAACGCCGCCTTGATCGACGCATCCTGTGGAAGGGACAATGCGCCGACGACGAAAACATACCGTAGTTGCGGGCACGTTTCAAGACCCTTCCTGACTTTTGCGGCCTTCAAAGTAAGGCTTTCGTGGTTTCATCGCGCCCCCAAATGCGCGGTTATGTCTCGGGCGTCTTTTGCCGCGAAAGCGGAATTTCCGCGCCTGGGTGGTTTCCGTCTGTGGGGCCATCCGAGATCTGCGACTAGATACGGTGACACGACACGCCCCGGTGATCTATGGGGACCGGCAGAGGTGGCGCTCGATAAAACGCATCGCAGGGATACGAGGCTGAGAGTGCAGACTGGCAAGGCCGCTTCGGAAAGGTTTATACCTTACCGGCCATAGCGGAAAGCGGACTATTGCCTAACGCTATGATCTGTAACAAAAGAAGTGATTAACGAAAAACGCCGCAACATTTGACAATGCCACGGCGTTAGGTTCTACTTGCGAAACCGTGACCAAACGGGAACCACAAGGGATGATGCCACTATGCAGATGAAACGAATGGAAGTCACGCCGGAACTTGCGAAGTCATGGCTTGAGACGGCAAACGGCAACAATCGGACAATGACCCGCCGCGTCGTGCAGAAGTATGCCGACGACATGCGCAACGGGCGTTGGTTGGACACGCATCAGAACGCAATTGCATTCTATGAGGACGGCGACCTTGCGGACGGGCAGCATCGGCTGGCGGCGGTCATTTCCGCAAATATTGCCGTTTCGATGTTTGTCGGAACCGGCCTTGATCGCAGCGCAGCCGGGGCGATTGACCAGGGACGGCCAAGAAGCACGGCAGACGCAATCATCATCGGCGGGCTTTCGCCTCTAGGCAAATATGTGTCGGAGGCGGTGGCGATGGTAAGGCTGATTGACGAGGCGGAGCGAGGGCTTCAAACTGTGATGTCAGCACAAAAGATTGCAGGGTATATCGGGCGGGTTAGTGATCTGGTTTCCTATGCATCATCTTCGCTTTCGACGGCACGGGGCGGCATCAAGAACACGCCTGTTCGGGCGGCAGTCGCGGTCGGATCAAAGTTTGTTGACCGCATCGTCATGGATCGGTTTTGCCGTGTTCTGATCTCTGGCATGCCGGAAGGGGGGAACGACGGAACGATCATCACCCTTCGAAACCGGCTGTTGACCGGCGTTCACCAAAAGGCCGGTCGGACGCGCGTTGTGGACCACAAGATGGTTTTGCGGTTCATCAAGGCGTATGATCAAGGCGTGACACTGACCAAGGCAATCGCGCCAACCGAACTCGCCTACAGGCTGGGGGCATTTGATGAAAAGTGAACGCCGGTATCACATGCGGATTGCACTGTCAGATGCCGATTACGCCGCCTTCACAGAAAAGAAGGCGGTGGCGGAAAAGACTGTTGGGGTCATTATGAGTGACCCGCAGTTTGCCTTGAGCCTAATCCGGTGGGCGGTGAAGCATGACGGCGATTGAGACCCCCGCCGAAATCCTTGCGCACTACGCCACCAAGGAAGCCGCAGACAGTTTCTGTGCATGGCGCAAGCGCACCAAGAAGCCCTTGAGCGAAACCGCCGCACTTCGCATTGCCAAGACCCTTGCCGCTATCGTTGCGGCAGGGGGTGACGCCACTGACGCGCTGGGCATGGCGGAGGAAAGGGGATGGCAGACAATCCGCCCCGACTGGTATGCCAAGGCCGTCAAGGATGAATGCGCGGCAATGCCAGCACCTTCCCAAGCAACGGACAAGCTGGCGACATGGGCGGAAAGCATTCGATCAGGGCGCGATTACCTTTGCCGCAGCATTCCATCAACGGCGGCGCGGGAACTGGTTTTGCGCGGCATGGTGACGCCAGAACAATGCAAATCAGCGGGCGTTGTGCTGTAGGTTTGCGTTGCAACCCCGCCTCACCTATGCCATGATGACAAGGCGCGGCCCCGACCTTGGCTTGATCACCGAGGGAAATGGTCTCTCCCACCAGGGGGCCGCGCGCACCGGGAGACGCCAGAGGAGGGCGGACATGAAATACCAAACAATCACGGGCAAGCTTTTGGCGTCATTGGACGGCTTGCCGCATGATGATCTTGTCAACGCCTTGAACGAAATCCGCGAAGCCTTGCATGGGATCAGCCCCTTCAAGTCGGAGCCTGTCGATTTTGTGAAGTGGGTTCCGTCTGCCACGGTCGGCGCAAACGACTACAACCCCAACAGCGTTGCGCCGCCTGAAATGGAACTATTACGCCTGTCGATCAGCGCGGACGGGTATACGCAGCCCATCGTCGCAAGCGAGGAGAGCGGGGCTTTTGTTGTGGTGGACGGCTTCCACCGGCATCGCGTCGGCAAGGAGTGCTTGGACATTCAAGCCAGGATCAAGGGATATCTGCCGCTTGTGCAGATCAGGACGGAACGTGTTGACCGGGGGGACCGGATGGCATCAACGATCCGCCACAACCGGGCGCGGGGAAAACATAGCGTTGACGCGATGTCGCAGATTGTCGTTGACCTAAAGCGGCGCAACTGGTCACCGGAAAAGATCGGGCGTGAACTCGGTATGGATCCGGACGAGGTTCTGCGACTGACGCAAATCAGCGGATTGCGTGAAATGTTTGCCGGTGTGGGGTTTTCGGAGGCTTGGGAGGCTGGCGAGGGTGATGAAGAAATCATTGTCGATGATGAAGAGGCGCTGAACTGATGCAGCGCGTGTATTTCCCTCACACTGAACTTGAGGAATGCCGGGATGGGATGTGGCGCATAGTCGGCGGAAAAGCCAAGCAAGCTTTTGCATCGGCAGCGGCTAATTTGATGCGTGATGACGGCGCATTTGAGGGCGCTATGATGAGGTCCTTTGAAGAGTGGCCAAACTCATGCCAGCACAATCTGACCGCAGAGGACACAAACCGGCTTGCATGGTTGGGCCATGCCGGATGCTTTTTGGCAACCGGGTCTCCAGAGGAGAACACCAGGTGCGGTTGGCACACTCTTACGCCAACAGAGCAAGACGCGGCAAACGCAACAGCGCAACGCGTGTTGGATGCGTGGATCGAAGCAAATTCGGAAGAGCCGCCGTTGCTGAAAATTATGGGTGGATGGAATGCTTAAGAAGCCGATGGGGATTGACGTTCTGACTGCGGCCCGCCAGAGGATCGAAAAGACGTTTGATGACTTTGAGCGCGTCTATTGCAGCTTTTCGGCTGGCAAGGATAGCACGGTCATGCTTCACCTTGCAGCGGACATAGCCCGTGAAAAGGGCAAGCGGTTTGGCGTTTTGCTGATCGATTTGGAGGGGCAATACAACCTGACCATTGATCACGCCAAGAAGTGCGTTGGCATGTATCGGGACGTGATTGACCTGTATTGGCTTTGCTTGCCCTTGCAGCTTCGTAACGGTGTTTCCGTCTATGAGCCTTACTGGAAATGCTGGGACGGAGATAAGAAAGACATTTGGATCAGGCAAATGCCGGACTGCGCTATCGCAGACCCGATCTTCTTCCCTTTTTTCCGCGATGGGATGGAGTTTGAGGAGTTTGTCCCGCTGTTCGGCGAGTGGTACAGCCAAGGAAAATCCACTGCCTGCATGGTTGGCATTCGCGCCGATGAAAGCCTTAACCGTTTCCGCACCATTGTTAAGGTAAACAAGTCGATGTGGCGTGGCCAACAGTGGACTACCCGCGTCACGGAAAACTGCTACAACGTATATCCGATCTATGATTGGAAGGTCGGCGACATTTGGCACTACCATGCAGCGTTCCCTGATAAGCCTCACAACCCGCTTTATGACATGATGCACAAGGCCGGGGTTCCTCTCGGGCATATGCGTATCTGTGAGCCATACGGTGATGATCAGCGCCGGGGGCTGTGGTTGTTCCACATCATAGAGCCGGAAACCTGGGCAAAGGTCGTGGCGCGCGTCAATGGCGCATCATCCGGCGCGTTGTATGTCCAGGAGTGGGGCAACATCAACGGCTATCGCGGCATAACCAAGCCTGACGGGCACACTTGGAAATCTTTCGCTGAACTCTTGGTGTCATCCATGCCGGAAAAGACGAAAGAGCATTACCAGAACAAGATCGTTCTGTATCAGCGCTGGTTTTCAGTGCGGGGCTATACTGATGGCATCCCTGATGAAGCCCCGTATGAACTTGAGCAAGCTGGGAAAGCCCCATCGTGGCGGAAGGTTTGCAAGACGTTGTTGCGAAATGATTATTGGTGCAAGGGCCTTGGCTTTTCGCAGCAAAAAAGCCATGCTTACGCGAAGTATGTGGACCTGATGCGTCGCAGAAAGCAAGCGTGGGGCGTGGAAACGGAACAGCTTGAACTTTTGGCGGCAGAGTGAAAATACCGCTTGCAACCACGTTGCGGGCGTGCGATAAGGGGACAGCAACAGGGAGAGACGACAATGGCACTTTACACATTCGATACCGACTTTGGGCAGGGGCTTGTTAACGGCAAAGACGAAGAAGAAGCCCGGCGAAAAGCCATTCGTGAGGCCGGAAGCTTTGCTTATCGCGGCAACATCAAGAAGGCCAGCCAGGAAGACTTGGATTGGCGCAAGGCAATGGGTGGAACCACAGCATGATCGCCGCGCTTTTCGTCGAGACGGGCGGCAGCTACTACGGATTGGACGGGGTGGACCCATGGGATCAAGTGCGCGACGCCCGCAAATATGCTGGGCCGTGGCCTGTAGTCGCTCATCCGCCCTGCCAACGGTGGGGAAAGCTATGGGCCGGTTCACCGTCTGTCATTGCAAAAACCGGAGTGCGGAAGATCAAGGGCGATGACGGCGGATGCTTCGCCGCTGCGCTTGCATCGGTTCGCAAGTATGGTGGTGTTTTGGAGCATCCTTGGGGCAGTCATGCATGGGCGCATTTTGGCTTGAACATGCCAAGCCGCGCCGGTGGATGGACTGTGGCCGATGATTACGGGTGGACCTGTTGCGTGGAGCAAGGCCGATATGGCCACTACGCCCGCAAGCCGACCCTTCTCTACACAGTCGGGATCAACCCGCCCGAATTGCTTTGGGGCATCAGCGAGGCGACATTCCCGCCCGAGGCTATCGCAAAATATGGCCTTGCCAGGTGCAAGCGGATCGGGGAACTGGCACTTAGGGGCGGTGGAAAAGATAATCACCACAGGATCGGAACCCCGCCAGAGTTTCGCAACCTGCTTCTCAGCATGGCACAATCCGTAAAGGTGACAGCATGACCGCCCTCACAGGCACCGAGAAAAGCCGCATCAGTCGTGAACGCGCCAAGCTGGGGCTGGTCCGGCTTGATGTGTGGGTGCCAGCGGATATCATCGACGCGGTTCGGCAAGCCGTCCATGACGTGGTAAAAGCCGCCGAAAATAATTTGTAACTGGTGGTTATTACTGTTGACATAGTGTCACGCGTGACGCATATTGGGGGCATAGAGAAACGCAACCGGAGTGAAGAAGATGACCATCACTGAAATTAAGAAAGCCTTCCCAGAAGCCTCTGATGTAACTGTCGCTGAGATTTGGCTGCGCGACATTGCGCGCGAAGCTGGCGTTGATTTGGTGGAGGCCGAGTTCGGGTTCTCTGCGGACAAGAACGGGGAATTTACACTGACCCCCGCCGAGGCCGATGTGGTCTTGAGCGCATGACCGCCGCAGAACGCCAGCAACTGAAACGGGACCGGCGCAAGGCTGGTCTCGCCCAGCTTATCGCATGGGTGCCAGCAGACAAGCTGACAGCCTGCCAGGACGCAATCGACCAGATCACCAAGGGAGAGACCAATGCCGATTGAACCATACGCCGTCCGCTATCCCGTGGGTAAGCCCGCCTTGCCACCAAAGCACGCGCCAGTGCTGGCCATGCCAAAGCTTTCCATGGCAGAGGAGGCCCGCTTTGTCCGCGCCAGGTTCAGCAAGGTATGCAACCCACATGCGGACTATACCGCAGTCTCCGGCAACAAACTCAAGAAGGTTGAGGCAGAAGACCGCAAGGTGAAGCTTGAGCAAGCCGTCATGGCCCAAGTCAAGGTGACCGGCGGAGCAACCCGAGCGCAACTCTCCAGCCGCATCCACGCAACGCCAAAGCGCATCGGTTGCATCATTGCCCTGCTCGCCAAGGCCGGAAAGCTGACCAAGGGCCAAAGGGGCCGCGAAGGATGGGTTTGGGTGGTGGCATGACAGACATACCAACAACCATCGCTATCATCACAGTGGCAGCGGGCTTGCTTTGGTGGTATAGGTAGCAACATGGCAGGCAATCCAAACCCATCGCCGGAAACGCGCTTCAAGCCGGGCAGCACGCCAAACCCCGGCGGAATGTCGGCTGAAGTAAGAGCGCGCAATGACCGCGTGGCCGATATGGCAAGCCAATTCAGGGAAAAGCTACTTTCCTCAACGATGGAAAAATTAGCGGCAGGCGAAGACCCGCTTGAACTGATGAGCGCAGACCTGATCCGCATCCTCAAAGACAGCGAAGACCGCGCCCATGGAACGCCCAAGGCGGCTATCGACCACACGTCCAGCGATGGCAGCATGGCACCAAAGCCTACCGTGATTGAATTCATTGCCCCAAAGGCTGCGAATGAAAGCGGTAATTGAGGAAAGCCCGCGCCTAACCCATAATTTCATGCGTCCCGCAAGGACGCGGGTATTCAAAGGCGGGCGTGGGTCGGGTAAAACGCGCGGCATAGCCCTCAGATCGGCCTTGCGGGTGTATGAGCTTGCCGAGTTTGGCGTCGAAGGGGTTTTCCTTGCGAGCCGTGAACACCTCAACAGCCTAGACGAAAGCAGCATGGAAGAAATCAAGGGGGCCATTCGGGAAGTGCCGTGGCTTGCTGATTACTTTGACATAGGCGAAAAATACATCAGGACGCGCAATCGCCGGATAAGCTACGCGTTTGCAGGGCTTCGCCATAACCTCGACAGCATCAAATCCAAGGCGCGCATTATCGGAAACTGGACCGATGAAGCGGAAAACGTGTCAGAGGTGGCATGGCGAAAACTGATCCCGACTATCCGGGAAGAAGGCGAAGGATGGGTTGCAGAAAATTGGATCAGCTATAACCCAGAAAGCGCGGAAAGCGCAACGCATCGGAGGTTTGTGGCAAACCCACAGGACGATTGCATCGTTACTGATGTAAACTGGCGGGATAACCCATGGTTTCCTGACATCCTAAGCAAGCAACGTTTGGAAGATCAGCGCATTCGGCCCGAGGTGTATGATCACATTTGGGAAGGCGCATTCCTGACCATGACCGACGCCCAAATCTTTGCTGGCAAATTTTCAGTTGAGGAATTTGAGCCGCTTCCGACATGGGATGGCCCTTACTTTGGTCTTGACTTTGGTTTCGCCAATGACCCAACGGCGGCGGTGGAGTGCTGCATTCACAAGCGCGTCCTGTATATCAGGCGAGAGGCTGGCAGGGTTAAACTTGAACTTGACGAGACTGGTGCATTCGCAACTGACCGCATTCCAGGAATGGCGCGCGCAACAATACGGGCCGACAGCGCGCGGCCTGAAAGCATTAGCTATCTTCGCAGGCACGGCTTGCCGGGGATTACGGCAGTCGAAAAATGGCCCGGATCGGTCGAGGATGGGATTGACCACATTAAATCATATGATCGGGTTGTCATTCATCCTGACTGCCAGCAAACCGCGCGGGAGTTTAGGCTTTATAGCTACAAGGTGGACCGCAACACGGGCGACATTCTGCGGGTAGTCATGGATGCAAATAACCACTATATTGACGCCCTTCGCTATGCACTAGGGCCGATGGTCAAGTCCAGAGCTGGCGGCTTTCACGTCCTATAGCATAGACGCGCGTTATGCTATAACATGGGGCAACAATTCAGGAGCAGCGCATGGTCTGGCCTTTTGCCCGAAAGATTGAAGTGAAGGAAAACCCGGTCGGGGCATCCTTCTTTGTTCCGGGCGGGGCGGCATGGTCGCGGCAATCATCTCGGACTGCATACGTCGAAGAGGGCTATCAACTTAACGTGGTGGTATATCGCGCCGTGGCGGAGATTACCCGGTCACTTTCTGACCTTGTGCTAGAGGTCGCGGTGGATGGCGAGCCCGTCGAAACCAGCCCCGCCCTTGACTTGCTTGCTCGCCCAAACCCGACGCAGGGATGGGATGGGTTTATCACTGAGGCATTCACAAACTACCTGCTAACCGGCGAAATGGCCATTGCGCGATATCCAGACACGGGCAAGCCTGCCGAGTTGTGGAACGTCAATCCGCTTTATTTGCAGGTAATGCCTGGACGCGGGGGCATTG
>Ga0181355_1001454_pt1 | contig 10442 bp, 11 predicted proteins | sample Fa13VDMM15DN_FD_130099 | JGI IMG/M metagenome (GOLD analysis project Ga0181355, IMG submission 130099) | Freshwater viral communities from Lake Michigan, USA - Fa13.VD.MM15.D.N | ecosystem: Environmental > Aquatic > Freshwater > Lake | place: USA: Michigan | collected 2013-09-23 | reverse complement strand
GCTTGTTAGCCCCTGTGTATTTTCTTGGCTTCCAGTTAAGGATGCTGGAGTAGATTCTTGAGTCGTAAATAATGTAGGAAATGCGCTTCTCAACGCCAGACTTGCATAAGAGTCGAATCTGATCAACAAGATCGGACATGACATCTGGCTTCCCGCCTTTGTGTAGATCAGCGTCGCAGTCCCAAGCCCGTACCCAGCCTTGTGCATCAGGATTATGATCCGACTTACGGACAGCATGACGAGGATCCCCCGTGGTGCCATCGCTACGCCTATCACGATCTGGGAAGCAATCATCTACTTGAGTCCTAAGTTGTATGAGAGCTTTACTTAGTTGGTGCTTCACAGTCCAAGTGCAGCCTTTAAGTCAGCGACAGATAAGCCTACGCTTGCTAACTTCTCAACGACAGTAACTTCATGCTTAGGAGTTGGATTAACCCACTTGTCATCTGCTGTGTGAGCATTGACAAAGCCTTCTAATACTGATTGAGCAACAGATGAGTTGATGATTGTCTCGCCTGTTGGCTCAGAGATGATGTTCATGTCGATACCGGACTCATGACCTAATTGGTCGATGTTAATTTTCTTAGTTGTAGTTACTTGACTCATCATCACACCTTTATCCCGAAGATTGAAGATCCTGCTTTAACTGAAGTGCCATTTGCGCTGCTTGTATTCTGCGCCCATTGGAACTGTAAATCTCCAGCAGTAGTGCTGTTGAGAATAGTTCCATATAACTGAATGGCGCGAAGGTTAGAGTCCACAAACAGATCGGCTGTTGTTGCTCCAGGTGCTACTACTGTCAAAGTCGTTGAACCTCCAGCGTTAAAAATTACCTGGCTCGATGACCAAAGGACTGTGGATCCTGCTGGACCAGTAAAGGTAACTTTAATATCTGGAGTTCCATCAGCTGCATAAGTGTAAAGCCATGCTTGGAAAATATAAGTCTCACTAGCTGCTACTGCAAACTTTAATTGTGAATCATTAACTAGAGTCGTGCTGCTAGTAACTGTCTGATCTGATGACTTTCTTACTGACTTAACAGTTGCGCCAGATGTTAGTGTAGTCCATGCTAAACCAGTTCCAGCAGTTGAATCAGCTGTTAGGACTTGACCATTAGTGCCTACTGCTAAGCGAGCAGGTGTATCAGCTGCGGTTGCTCCAATAAGATCGCCTTTAGCATCCACGATTGCATTCTGAATAGCATTGCTGTCATCTTGTGCAACCCAAGTAAAGTCCATGTCTGTGTTAGTTGCTTTAGAAAGCACTTGACCAGTCGTGCCACCCTTTAGGTCTGCAAGGGATGCGTCAATAGAATCGCCTAGTGTCTCGATGGCTACTGCGCCATCCTTGACTAGATCCGTACTGGTCGGTACTGCCCAACCATAATTAGGGGTTGTTGTTGCCATTAGTTTAATGCTCCGATCGCTTTAGACCACTGTAGTGTAGCATTTACGCCACTCCAGATGATGTTATTTGGGCTTACTGTTGCCCATGTTGGGGCAATTAAAGAGAAGTCTGTAGGGGATATGTACAGGGTTAGATCCACATAGGTAGGAGTTGCCCTCATAGTTATATTCTCTACAAAGCCAGAGAAGTAACCATCGAACATATTAGTAGGCAGGTTAGTTATTACCACCGGCAGACCAAAAAAGACCGAGATTAAGTTGTTACGCATGGCATCTGGCATGTCTGGATTATCAAGACGGAAGGTTACAGCTTCGAACTGAGTCCGAGGCACACTTCGTAGTTCAAGTTCGCGGGTAGCGATTGCAGTGATGTCTGCAAGGTTCTTGATGTTAGAGTCGGCAGACTTCTCATATAGCCCATAAACGGCTGTAGAGGCTGAATCAGAGTCACTATAGGTCGATGCATAGCCTGTGCTGTAGCGATAGATTAGAGAGTTACGAATGCGAGATATCTGAGTCGTGGAGCGAATGCTAGTAGGGGTTGCGTATAAGCCATTAAACTCTTTAGAACCATTAGCTGCTAGGTAATCGCTGCGATGATCCGCATCGGCATAACAGACATTCCCGTTACGATCCTCATACATTTGGCCTAGAGCAGAAGTAGCAATCTGATCGACCAAGTTACTTGACTTCTCGGTCTTTGATGCTGTCTGGCTAATCATGGTATAGAAACCAGCATCAACCTCACCTACATAAGTCTCAGCTGTAGCCCATGTGACTGTTGGTGGATAAGTTGCCCAAGTAAGCGTAGGGGTTACTTCTGCCCATGAATAAGTTAAAGCACTGTTTAAGATCGCTGCTATCTGTGCACCATCTAAGGCTTCTGCAAGAGCTGTGTTATAGATGGCTTTAGTAAGTTTAGCCAGTGAGCCAATGCCAAGAATTGTGCCAGTGGTGATATAGCCAGTTTCTTCTGGGCTTCTGACACCGATTGAGAAGTCTGATACTTCACCCCCAAATACAGTGATATAAGTACCGCTGGAGTTTTTAAGTTCTAAAGTTATTGACTCAGTAACATTGATAGTAAAGGGTGAGCCATCTGTATTAACTATCTGTACTTGGCAGTAACCAGCAGTCGGCTGTCTATCGACATCTAACCGACCGGTTGCATATGAGACAGATGTGACAGTTGTATAGACATCATCATTTATTGTCACTCGCCATTCTGGAAGCCATGTCATTAGTTAGTGACCAGCGTTCCTCGATCTTTAGCATTCTGTAAGAAGTCATTGATTGCTTCTGCAACAGCATTAGGATCTGTAAATGGTGGAGCAACGACAGTAACTTCTATCTTAGTTGTACCGCTTGGATAACCCATATCAGAGCCAGGAAAACCACTGGAAGCATAAGACCCTGCATTAGCACTTCCGCCTGAGCCACCTGAAGGGACGAAGCTGCCTGCTATAAGTGCTGCGTTTATTTCCGCAGGCGTCATTGGTTGATTTGTAGGTATGCCACTAGGACTAGCATTAGGATCGCCCAAAATAGGCGTAGCGTTCTTTGTCACAGTGCCACCTGTGCCACCTCCTATAAACCCTAACAACCTTATAGCTTCATTAAGATTAGCCAGGTTAATTAAATCCTTTGGAAGAATGCCTTTAAGGATTGACTCAATGTCTTTTAACTTTAATTCTTGACCAGTCAGAGCACCGATTATCATCAAGTCTGCATTGAGTTTCTTAGTTGCAGCAGTAATCGCTGCGACATCCTGAGAGGCTATGGCTTCTTCTAGGGCAAGGATAGATTGCTTAACTTCTAGGCGAGCAAGATCATTAGTGATCTGTAGCAGTTGTGCCTGGCTAGTTACCTTGCCCAGTTGCTCAGCCTGATTCTTCTCAGCTGCTGCTAGTTGGATCTTCTCCATGTCAAAGACATTAGATCCCTTACCTAGGGCTAGGTTAGCCTTGTCAATGGCTAGTTTTAACTGCTTGGCTTTGAGTTGCTTCAATTCTTCTGCTGTGAGTTTTTTGCCACCTTTAAGAGCTGAAGCAGCGTACTTAGCTTGTAATTCTGCTAAGTGCGCAAGCCCTGATGCTGTGTTGTCACCAGTTGCGCCTTTGTTGAGAAAATCAAAGATTCCACTTAAAGCCCCTACGCCTGTAAATTTGAATAGTTTTTCTAAATCAAAGATTGCACCAGTTAATTCTTTAGGTAACTTAAACAATGGCCCACCTGTTTTAGCAAGAAGATCAGGCACTGTCTTTAATAGGCCAAGCAATAAACCTACAGCTTGAATAGACTTAGATATTTCAGTAGCAAAGTCTTCAATGTCTGTAGTTAAATCATTGATTGATTCATCTTCTCCCAACCCTTGAAGGGCAGTGATTAAACCAGTCCCAATAATCTCGGAAGCGTTATTGGCTGCAACTGCTAACTTGTCGATAGATCCCTTAAAAGAGTCTGCTTGCCGTTCAGCCTGACCAGCGAAGAGGTCTGATAATTTTTGTGTAATGTCTGCAAAGTTACCTGTTTTAAGTTCTGCTTTAGTTAAGCCAACACCGAGGCGACCTAGACCCTGTAAGTTCCCTAAGAATGCCTTTTGCAATCCTTGTGTGACCTGAGTTAAATCTTTACCTGTGCCCGCTGAAATATCTAGAGCAAGCCCTAGTAATTTCTGTGATTCCGAGACTGATCCAGTTGCTCTAAGCAACCTGTCCATAGCAGGGCGAAGTTCGTCATCAAGAATTCCTGTTTGACGCTCTAAGTTACTTATGAATCCATTAACGGCCTCAGCAGTGTTGCCAGTCTCCAAGCCAAGGTTTTTTAAGGTTTGGGCTAATGATGCTTGAGCTGCTTGATCTTCAGCAGCAGCCTTAATAGATTTCTTGGCATAGGCAAGGACAGCAGCTCCGCTAAATGTTAAGCCTAAAGTTTTGCCCAGACTTTTAGCACTTTTGTTTAATCTATCTGTAGAAGTCTCAGCTTGCTTGAAGGCTTTTTTTCCAGTGAACTCCGCTAAAATATCAATAACTATATTGCTCATGCTGCTCCCTTTGCGCTGCCGGATGCCATGCGAGCCTTGAATGCTTTGTCTGTTTTATCTATGGCATCAAAGATAGCCTTAATTTGCTTGCCTTCATCTTGTGCAAATGCACGATAGATCACACGACCACGCATATCTTGACCGGCCTTTTTGCTGCCGTACAAAGGGCCTTGCTGCACAAAGCGAGCACCGGCATTAGGATTGTTAGACTTGCTAGCTGGATCGCCATTTGGATTTTTGCGACCAGCAGTTTCATAAATAGCACCGGCTGCTGATTTATTTCGGACTCGAAACAATGATCTAAATCCTTTGGAGTTGGGCTTGCCATAACCCGTGCGATAAACAATGCCGCGTTTAATAACAGTGGCATCATATCGAGGGAATGGGCGCAATCTGCCAGAAGTGTTAAATGCTTTAGGCTCAGCTGAAGGCTGTCGATCCCAATTGTAAAGATTACCTGGAGCAGAACTAGGGACAAAGCCTCTAGCAGACTTCTGTATAACTTTTAACGACTGAGTAATCTCAACTGTTAATTGTTTAGCAAGATCCGGCGCATAGTTTCTAAGAGCCTTGCGGAGTTCAATAACGCCTTTTACTTGCACTGGCATCTTTAATCTCCTTTGCTTCATCCTTGAGACCTTGCAGAAGTGCATCAAACATGGTCTTGTCTAAATCTAATAACGCTTGTGGCGGGATTTGCAACCTGATGCTCAAGCGAGCAATAAGGTAAGTGAATGGCAAATCTCGCTTTATGCTAAAGGGTCAGAGTCTAAAACCTCGACACTCTTAAGTGTCTCGATAAACTCCATCCCAAAAGGCTTAACCGTTTCACCCGAACGGCGTATAACTTCATGAGCCAAAAGGTACACATGACTCTGCATCTCTTCAGTTCTGAACGCCTTATGAAATCCCATCTTTGTCTGCTGTTCGAAAAAATATTCTACAGCTGGTGTGATTTCGCCCTCGATAACGCTTCCATCTTGTCGAACGATCTTTAGCTTTGCCATGTCTTTGCCCCTTAGTTAGTTGATTATCAGCTTGTTGTGATTGCGATTGTGCCCATAACATTCCATGTTACAGACTGTGTTGATAGATCAGCAACTGCACCGTTCACAGGTGTTGTGTTGTTAATCAAGCAAGTCATTGTGTAAAGTGGATTTTCAGCAGATGTAGCCGCAGATGTCTGCTTGAAAGTTACAGTAACGCTTGTACCCCAAGTAGTGTTCAATGTTTGAAGTGTTTTCGCTGATGCTGAATCGTTTAGGAAATCGATTGAAATGCTTGAGGCTTCCAATCCCTTCACGAATTTGTGACCTGTATCCCCAAGACTGGTGATTTCTAGTTCATCAAATGAGCGATTAATGACCACATTTGTGACTAGTGTAGAGAGATCAACCGAATTAACAGTTAGAACTCCTGTATTTGCTAAATAAACTGCCATCGGATTATTCCTCTTCTTTCTTAGTTACTGGCTTTACTGCTGCTGGCTTTACCTGACCGATTTTGATCAAGAAAGCTTCCTGCTCTTTTTCCCATTGTGCCATGTCGGTCATGGTTAGCTCCAACTCGTTAGGATTGATACGGACATCTCGCAGCTGAGAAGGTCTCCCGAAGCAGCGTTGAGAATACTAGGTGCGCTTACCGCGCTTACATTATAGACCAGAGAAGATGCTGCGAGCTTGGCGAACACGCCACAAACAGTATCTTCAATGCCGTTAAGGTTGCCCTCATTATCAAACAATGGGACTGTCATAATGATCTTAAAGTTAGCCATAGGGCTGATAGAAATCTGGCTGTTATTGCTAGGCACAATATATTCAGAATCTGGAGACACGATTACTGAATTAGCCAGGACTGTTGCCGGAGGAAAGGCAAAGACTTGATATTTATTATTGTCTACTAGCGCAGTGGCTAAGGTAGTGCGAAGTGTCGTAATCGGTACTGGAGGCATTAGCCCACCATTGAAGTAGGTGCTAGCGCATGAGCGATCAATCCTCGCACCTTAGCCAGGAGCTGTGCGCTCATCCGGTAAGGGCTTGGCTGGAAATCGACAGCATTAGAACCAGAAAGGGTAGCGGTTCTTGCTTGCCAGATCTCAACAGATATCATAAGAGCTGCTTGCTGGACTGCCATGTCAAGAGTCCAGTCTGTGTAAGTCTCGGCTGTTACTGTGCCAAAAGGTTCAATAGGGTGCTTAGGTTGTGCAACTGTGTGAGTCGTTGCTACTGAGATTGAATACTCGCCAACTGTTGCAACAGTTTTAGATCCATTGTACTTAGTGCCTGAGTTAGCAATAGTTACAGTCTGTCCGACATAGAAGATGTCTGTAACAGGAATGTCAAAGTATAAAGTGCCTTCGCTTACAATGTTGCTGTGTGCTATTGCAAACCATTGAGGCTTCCAGAGCATTGGAAGTAGCACTGCATCTGAAGCATCACAAACTTCCTGCAAGGTGGCATCAGCGTACAGCGTACCGACTCCGAGGGTTGATCGGAGTTCTGCGACTGTAGTTAGTGCCATGATTTCCTTTCTAAAGACCCTAGGGAGTCAGAGGGCTACTGACCCCCTAGAGCGACTTAGTTACCTATTTATTAAGTTAGGTTAAACTTGCGAACGCCCTTACCTGACTTAGCAAGATAAACTGCTAGGTATCCGTAAAGGTTGATCTCAATTTCGCCACTTGTTAATACATTAACGCGAAGCTGTGTTTGTGGTGATTCCCAGACATACACTGATGATGGAGCAACCAAGTATGCTGAATCATCGACTACGCCTGATGTTGTGATGTTGTGATCCACGATCAAGTCAGTACCAAGTACGTTACCGCGAACACTTGTAGCCACCGCATTACCTGCCGCATTGTATGTTGCACCTTGTGCGGAATATAGTGCGCGACCTGTTGTGTCTGCATATCCGGTAATTGCAGCCCATTGATCAGTGCTTGCAACTAGCTTGTTAGCAAAGTCTCCGCCTGTACCCTTGTAAGCTGCTGCGCCTTCTACTGACACGAATGACTGTAGTCCTGCAGCTGTTGCTGCTGTTGCTGCAGCTGTTGTACCTGAACCAAAAAACTCCGCTAGAAGTGCTGCATCTGTTGCCTTCTCATATGCCTTGCGAAGTTCAATCATCATGAGTTCCATGAATGCAGGTTGTGATCTGTCAACGAGCTCAAAACTCACTCGCTGAAGTCCACTAAACTTGTTAACATTTATCGTGTCAAAGCTGGAGGTCATCCCAGTTTCTGATGGTGCTGAACCTTCGTTTGTGTCTGCAACTGTTGGTGCAGTGTTTGGTGTTGCAGCATTTGTATATAGGCGAGGCACTGTAAAGCTCATACCGTCTGGCAAAAGTGCTGAACGTGTCGCTGCTTCAAATGCTGGACGGCCAGTAAATGTATCAGTGATGAATGTGTTTAGGTGTGGTGCAAGTGTAAGACCAGTGTTTGTAGATGTTGAGTCATCTGCTGCGCGAACTACGCGGCGAGCCTCATCATCACCAAGTGCTGCCTTGATGTTTGCTTCTAGGTACTGTGCTGATGTGATTGGTGCAATGCGCTCACGCACAAATGTCGTTGCAGTAATAACAGGACGAGCAGCTTCAACTGCTGCTGCCTCTACTGGTGCTGCAACTGTCTCTGGAGTATTCTCCACAGCTGTCTCGCTTTCTGTTGGTTGGATTTCTTCTACTGCTTCTGGATTTTCCTCAGCAGCAACATCGATAACCTGAGCAGACTTAAATGCTGGCTCTGTTACCAAACTTACTTCAAGCAACTTGGCAGCGGATACATACATCACATTGCCTTTCTGCTTTGACTTGATTACCTCAACTCCGACACTGAGGCCACTTTGTAAACCTTCCTCAGCAAGAATTAAAGCCTCTGTACCACGATTGGATCGTGAAATCTTGAATGATGCATAAATGCCATCTTCTTGCTCAGTAAACTTTGTAGCTTTACCAAGAGGTTGGCGTGCATCGTGCTGATTAAGTAACTTAACAGTGTTGGCTTCTTCTGGAAGTGCAATAGCACCCTTCTCAAAGACTACTTTGCCGGCAGAAGTGTTGCCCACTTCGCCTGTACCGGCTGGGGCGATCTTGCCTGAGATTAACCGTTCTTCTACATTGGCAATAAGTCCAGATGAGAATGTGATTACCTGATTCTCCATTATTCGATTCCTTCGCTTCCATTAGGTGTTAAATCTTCCATCTCCATCGCTTGTTCAACTGTGATCAAGCCAAGAGATAGCATCTTCTCAATTACTAGCAAGCGTTCCATTGGTTCTGTTGCCAGGAATGAAGAATCTACATCAAACTTGACTGCATTACCGCGAGCAGTAATGTCATCCATTGAGAGACGATCTTCTATTGCACATACATAAGGAGCGAGTGATAGAGAGTAAAATGATTTTCTTTCGTCAAGCAAATTAGAGTACGTCATACTTTGGTTGGCCTCTGCGCTGACCATGTAAGCCGGGATATTACAGAGTCTGCTAATTTCAGTCGAAAGGAACTGTTGTGCAGAATCGTACATCATGTCTTTAGGTGAGAATGATGTCGGCTGATATTCAAGAGTAGATGTTAAGTAAGCAGTCGCACGATTTTGTCTTGCGTTCTTCCATGCAGCTAGTAGTCCTGCAACTTCCTTTGGATCAAGATCCGCGCCGTTATTGCGAAGCACTCCAGACGGCATCGGTGTGCTGGCTGCGATTACTGCTGCTTTGCGAAGATCGATTGCTGCTCTAATTGTGTCAGATCCACGCTCTAAAATACCTTCATCAAATGCTTGGAAAGTTACGATAGATCCAAGACCGGACATCGGTACGGCAACAGCATCAATAAAGTATTGAGTGATTTCCATTCCATAAAGGTCAGTGTTAAATGTAACTTTGACATTAGGTATCCACTTAAAGCGAGCAGGTCTTCCATCTTCTGCATATAATTCTGTAACTTGCCAGTAAGCCACGCCGTACATTAGAAGTGAATCAACAGTCCACGCCATTGTTACTGAGCGAGGTTGATTAATTGCTGGCTGATCTACCCAAACTGGATTACCTAATTCTTCGCCTGTAGATGTGCGATATAAATTAAGTGGCAGTCCACCAATTACACCTTTTAGAAGATTGGTGCATCGAGCTACTGTTGGCACAGACATAGCCTCATTGCGATTAACGCGAGGCATGACATAATTGAATAGCGAGTTAAGATTCTCGCCCATAATAGTAGGGGCGTATTGCGCTGTAAGCGATGTCTTATTAGGAGTGTTTGCTTCTGTTTTGCGGAATAGACCCATAGTCATAAAGTGTAGCATTTGTCAAGTAATTAGACAACATGCTAGGGCGTGTCTAAGTATAAATCTGAGGTACAGACTGAGGCTTCATAAGAGTCGAGACAATCATGGCAAGAGAAATCGGGGCACTAACATCGCCTGCCGATTTTCTGCGAACTATTCTCCAGCCATGGTCTGATTCTTTAGCCGCGCAATTATTCATCTGTTCTAAAAATATGTCCTGCCCTGAATGAACGACCCTATGATTTACCAGGCTGTCAAGATAATCTGAGCAAGCCTGATAGAACTTCTGGCCTGAAACATCTTGCACCTTAACTCCGGCATTGGCTAGGCGTTCGCTGATTGTGGCAGTTGTGTATTTGTCGTGTAGCACTAATTTAGGTCGGTAGATATCGCACCATGCTTTTATAGAAGCTGCAATCTTTAGATCATCGACTGCTGTATCGCTGTAGTAAGTCTCTAAGATGCCAATCCCGATCCGTCCGTCTGGAAGGATCTGACCGGCACAAAGGCTTGCGTTTCTCTTAGACGGACTGACATCAAAGCCAAAGACTGTGTAAGGCCCAGCTGCCATAGTTAATTCACTATCGCTGGTCTCCTCAAGGATTCCCATGGGCCATGGGCTAGAAAGCGCGTCAATCCACGAACACAAACTTTCCGTGCGAATTGACTCGACAGTGCTTATTGCTATTGCTTCTCGAATCGCTTC
>Ga0181355_1001444_pt1 | contig 10466 bp, 13 predicted proteins | sample Fa13VDMM15DN_FD_130099 | JGI IMG/M metagenome (GOLD analysis project Ga0181355, IMG submission 130099) | Freshwater viral communities from Lake Michigan, USA - Fa13.VD.MM15.D.N | ecosystem: Environmental > Aquatic > Freshwater > Lake | place: USA: Michigan | collected 2013-09-23 | reverse complement strand
AGCCACAAGTGATTTCTAAACTATCCGTACATTTCCAAGAGCCAATCCAACAAGAAGACCGGTATAGCAAGTGGGACGCTTCCAGTCCTACAACCAAGTACGAGATTAAGTCTCGACGAAACCCATACAATGCCTATCCTACAACCATTATTCCTATAGATAAAACAGAAGTCAAAGGAAGATTGGTTTTTGTTTTTAATTTTGAAGATAAACTCATGTATATTGTGTATGACAAAGAGCAGTTTGACAAGTATGAGATTCGAGACATTCCCGCCTTTCGAGCTTACGGAAAGAGAACCCTAAAGCCCCACTACATGATTGACATAGACGACCTTATCGAAATAAAAATATAGTTGTATCTATATGCCTGTCGTCAATGATAAAGCACTATACAACGCAGTTAAGTACTACGCCGGAACCGTCTACAAAAAACCAAGTGCCTACAAGAGCGGATTTATTGTCTCAACCTACAAAAAACTGGGAGGCACATACAGTTCGGATAATAAACCAAAGAAACTGAAAGAATGGTACAAGTCTAAATGGAAAGATATAGGTCATGAAGACTATCCCGTGTATCGACCCACAGTCAGAATAAATAAAGACACTCCCTTACTGGCGAGTGAGATTGACCCAACTAATCTAAAAGAACAGATAAAACTGAAACAACAGATAAAAGGAACCAAAAATCTCCCCCCATTCAAGGGGGTTAAGGGAAAAACCATATAAATCATTAAATAATCATTAAGAATAGCCTATATTATACGAAAGTTAAGCATTAATTACCAAATTAATAAGCAAAGCCTATATAAAAAATTTTTATTTTAGCAAATGCTATATAATTTAGCTGTTAATGCTTAACTTTCGATTAAATTTCATTATAAAGCAGTATCTTTATAATGAAATTACGAGTTGTTATAGCACATTTTTATATGTTTTTTTCCCTTAACCCCCAAGGATTCTAAAGAAGAGTCGAATCGGTGATATAGCTACGAGAAGGGGGTGGGGGAATTCGTCCGCCTTTCATTTTTCGCTTTGACTTTTTTGCTTTTGGCATGGGGTACGCATCCTTTTCCAAATCCGCAATGACTTTATTCTTATGCAAAATAATCTGAGTCAATTGCTTCCGAGACATTCCTTTCGTTTCTTCGTCGCTGTCGCTTTCGTGTTCCATGCCCCGACCAAAGAGCTGTCTGCCTGTATGGACTACGTCGTTTACACTAAACTTTTCGTCAAGAATACCACGACCAAAGAGCTGACGGCCTGTATGGACTACGTCGTTTACACTAAACTTATCGTCGAGAATACCACGACCAAACAACTCTCGGCCTGTGTGAACTATGTCGTTCACGCTAAACTTTTCGTCGAGAATACCGCCCCCAAGTCCGCCCCCTGCATAGAGTCCGCCCCCTGCGTAAAGGCCACTACCAATGGGGACTTGTTTTCGCAAATAACGCTGATTGTAAGCTTGAGGGGTCAGAGGAAATCTATCGCTTACCATTGCTGGATGAGTTAAACCGAGCATTAAACTATCAAGATATTTTTTTTCGAGTCCTTTCCCTACAATTTGGTCGGAATCTTCTATCGATTTTACTTTGTGAAGTTCTACTGGATTTGATTCACTTGTCTCAAGCTGAATTTCTTTTTGGTTTTTTGTTTGAAAGGGATTGAGTGAACTTACTATATCGCCGGAATGCCTTATATCGTATTGGTTTTCTCCCGCTTTATTCGAAAATGGACGAGTTGCCTTGTTAAATGTAATGACTTCTTTTGATTTTTGTCCCAAAAGTTCCGCTTGGAGTCCGCCTTGGCTGTCGCCTATCGTCGAGACATTTTCTGCCCCATATTTCTTCTGGGCTTGTCGTTGTACTCGCTGGGCTTCTTTAAATCGGGGAGTCATTTTATACCCCGTTTTACCCGCCAACGCATACACTAAATTATTACCCCAATCCATTAAACCTTTTGTACCCCTATGGGCGACCACAACTTGGTCTGTCTTTGGATTACGAAAGACTTGGCTTGTATTAGAACTAATCTCTTTGTCTAAAATAAAATCATTCACATTATCTTTTGGGTCATACGAAGCCCCCAATAGGGCTTTGAGGTCTTTCACACTGAGCGACCCCCCATGTAATCCTTCGCCCGATATTTCGTCGTCGCTGGTATAGCAATCTCCGCCGTCAAAGTGATTGTCGAGACCCATACCCCGAATGGTCTTTTGGTCCTTTTTACTAAAATGACACATACATGGCAAGGTTTCGGCCTTTGCGGGTCTTTGTTTCTTTTTGATTTCCTTTTTGGGGTCAACAATTTTCCAACCTTTTTTTGTTTTCACAATGTAGAGTTCTTTATTGTGAGACATATATAAATAAGACAGAAAATTATTTAATCTTGTGGCGGAGTTAATATCTGTGTGAATCCCTTTCTAAATCTCGCGTACGGGTCGGCTTCCATATCAATCAGTAAAGGGGAGAACTTTTCTGCCGTAGCTACTTCATACAAATAAAGTAATTGTTCTTTGGAAACCCCCAACCCAAACTCTGACAAAATCACATTGACTTCTCGATTTCCAGATAGTTTTAAGATTACCATGTACGAACAATTATTACGAATCACTTTGGGTATTCTAAAAAAAGATTGAGACAAATAAATGACCGAACAGTTTAGCTTTCTTGCACGAATGTAATAATTCTCTATCATAGACTGGTCCTTACTTAAAACCATATCGTCGAAACAAACCAAATGATTACTGCCTTTATCCATTTTGTCTAATTGTGGAACATTGTGAAGGCCTTCTTTGATTTGGATTTGTTCGCTTTTTCCCGCCAAGAAATTATACAAGGGTTCGTCTTTGTTTCGGGTAATAATTGTAATGTCGGCAAAGGTTCCTTTACCTTTCGAAAATAAATGAATCAGATTGATAAGAAAATTAGTCTTGCCCGAACCGGAAGGGGCTACTACACACATACGAAAGGGTATTTTAAGCCTATGCGATTCAAAGTTAGGGTTCTCGGCTTCAACCAATAACGATTTATCCATTTTCTCATACCAATTCACAATCTCTGGAGCTTCCTTGACTGCTTTTTTAGGCATTAGATTATAGTTAAAGGAGATTTTATTATGGTCTAAAAATACAAAAATAATATCTGTTTACTTTATAATGTCAGCGTATCTACCCCCTATCGAGAATGTGCCTATTTTTGACGCTGGTCTTTTCCCCGACAGCGACTCGAGTGGAGGAGGCTTGACCCAAGCCGAGGCCGACACTCTATATCTGAAATGGCCTTTCGGTCAGCTAAATGAGTCTTTGAATGGAAGTACTACCATGAACGGTCAAACAACGATTGTAAATAATAATCTTATCTTAGACGGTGTATCCAATACGAATTATTTAGAATTTCCAGACGGAACCAGACAATACACAGCAAGTGTCCCGAGTGGGTTCATTTCACTTCAACAGATTACCCCTACCGCAACCCTTACAGACATTAGTGTACCAGCAGGGACGCAATGGTGTAGAATTTACGCCATAGGTTTCGGCGGGGTCGCAGGGACAAACACTACAGTCCAAGGAGGAGGCGGAGGGGCGGGGGCTTCTATTATATGGCCCAACTTCCCCGTAGGAAATACTTCAGGAGGCCCCCTTGCCGTTTTCGCGACTCAAACTATTACCGTCGCCAATGACATAGCTTTACAATGGGCGTCGACTTATTCAACGGGTCAACGAATCGCGACGATTGGAGCGGGACAAGCAGGAGGCAACGCGGTAGGGGTGACCGCAGGTTCAGCAGGGGCAGGCGGTAAGATTGACAATAACAATTTTTTCGGACAGGCAGGAAATTCCATAGGAGGACAAAGCGGGGGAGTCATTCCACAATCCGCCCAAGTACCCGCTTTATTAAATTACTTTTACAAGACCCTTGCTTTGGGCGTAGGGTCAGGCGGATATAATCTTGCTTTTGCCCCCGTAGCCCCAACCGCAGGGAGAATTTTCATTTGGTCGTATGGTTAATTATTTAATATTTAGCCAATATAATGGCAACTCCGCAACCACTAAACGAGTATACGGTAAATGGAAAACAGATTTTTAACCTATACGCTGTAGGTAATCCCGACGCTGTCCCGCCCGTTCCACTTACCCCACTTATTACGACCATTATTGACCCGACTGGGTTCGATACAAACGGATTGGCCGAAACTTGGGAAAATACTCATACGACTGTAACCCGAACCAAAGCCTTAAACAGTCTTTCTAATCCGCAAGTTGTAGCCATTCAAAAGGCTATTCTCGTATGTAATAATAACACAGTACCGACGGCTTCGATTGGAATTGAAGCGGATAATTCGGGCGGAATTGGTACTTATTACGGTATGAACTTATATAACAACAACAATACAGATTTTGGAGTGACTTCCACTATGCCTTATCAGGGGTCTGTGGTATTCGACCAAGAAGGGGTTGGGGCTACGACGACGACGACGGCCATTAAGCAAGGGTTAATCACTATCACAGACCCAACCGTCCCCCTTGTTACTTCCTTTAACGCTACGACCCTTACAAGTGGGGCGTCTTCTGCAACTTGGGCGGATATTATTTCGGGGTCTGCGGGAAGCAATACCTTACAAGAAGTCTTAACGGCGGGGAATACGGCAACCTTACCCGTAGCGTCATTCGGGATAAATAATTCAACCACTTCTCTCTCTTCCAACATTTTTGCGGGGTCTATTGATTGTGAGTTTGACGACGGCATTACTTCTCAACTTACTTCTTACAGTTATAACGGGGCGGGGTCAAACGGGTCTTACACTTTATCTTCAACGGGCGACCTCTCTTTATCAGGTAATAATTTTATAGCAAGTCCAGATAATCTAAAACTACGAAATCCTACGGTAGGGAACACGACAACCCCGTCCCTTATTTTAGAGAATACGAGTTTGACGGCGGGGACGACCAATGGTGTGCCGTCTATTGAAACCGACAAGAGCGGACGAAATGGAGCAAACAACGACCTTATCTCAACGACCTTAAACTACGCCAAAAACTATGCGGGAGTGAAAACCTTATTTACCAAAATAGATAGTGTCATACGCAATACGGCTTTGGGTAATGACGACGGGTCAATTGGTATTTTTGCGACCCTTAACGGGGTAATGACCGAGTTCTTCCGCTTTAATGGGTCGGACGGGGAGAACAACAGTTTTGTCCCGTTGGATATGAATAATCAAGTCATTAAGACTTCTACGGGGAAATTGGAAATGAACGGGACTTCTTCAACTGGGTCGGGTCAAGTGGTTCTTACGCCTAAATCAACGTCCAATGTGAATGTGAATGGTGACCTCTTGATGACAACGGATAAAACGATTACACTAAACGACAGTAGCCCGAATGCGGTTCAAACGGTCATCGGTGATGGAAAGGTGTTAGTGAATGATGTGACAAACAGTCTATCTACCTTCCAAGACCAATCCACATTTGGTATTCAAAACGGAACACCGACGACGACGCTTTACTCTATCAATGGGTTTGCTTGTAATGACAACTCTATCCAATGTAATTCTTCCAACGGGTTCTACATGAATTACGGTAGTGCTACTAATTTCACTCAACTGGATTTGGATACTTTTGAAATGTATAATACGAGTAGTAATTTGATAGACCAAATCACAATGGGAAATAATGGGGCGGGTAATCCAGTTTTCAACATTCTATCCACAGACAATACAAACCCTTCCCCTTTACTCAAACAGGCAGGTATATCCAATCAAAGCATTGGTTTTACTTACAATGATGTTTCAACGGGGGGAAGTACTAACCTTCAACTCACAAATAATACAAGCGGTTCGGGACAATTAACTTATACCAACGCAATCGACCCGTCGCAACTTCTTTCTATTTCCTCAAATTGTACCATTGAACTATCTACCACACAAGACTTACAATTAACGGGGACAAATCTTCAAGCGGTCACTTCGTCGGGTCCAGCAAGTCAGTATCTTCGTATCAAACTCAACGGAACTTTTTACAAGATTGCTTTGGATAATGATTAAATATAGTCTTACTACATGGAGAACGACTGGACGGAAGACATCGAAACCGTCTTGGAAAATATCCGAATCAACTGTGTCCTTTTGAGTAAGGAACACAAATCCAGATATTTTGCTTTAAAAGAGAACTTGAAATACTATCGATTACCCGTCATCGTCTTGAGTGGAATCAACAGTATCGTATCAGTGGGACTTCAACCGTACGTAGACCAAGGTGTAATAAGCATGATTACATGTTTACTTGCGCTAACGTGTTCTATCATTGGGTCAATCGAGTTATATCTCGCCATTCAGAAAGGCATGGAAAGCGAACTCATCAGTCATCGAGAATATTACTTGTTAGGTGTGGATATTTTTAAAACATTAGCATTGGGTAAACATCATCGACCTATACCCGCGAAAGAGTACCTTGAACACATGTATAGTGAATACTGTAAACTCACGGAAAGTAGCGACGCGGTAGCCAAGCGAATTGACGATAAACTGTGTCCAATTACACTAACCCTTGAACTCGAAAAACCTAAACTTGTACGTTCTCCCTTGTCTCGGTCATTGAGTATGGAGATGGAACAGAGCATCAGTGGAGACGTTTAGCACGAGCATACAGAACAAGAAACTTTGTGTAAACAGTTTGAGACAAAAGGTAGAGATACGCGCCTACTCTGTAGAAAGAGTTCATATCCATTATATTGTCCCAAGATAAAATATTTTTATCTATCATCAATATAATGGAAACAGATTTAAATGAGATATTTACTGGTAAAAATATCACGGACTCTTCGAAAAAACTATATTTAGCAAACTTGGTTAGATTAAATGGCGGTCAAGCCATCAAGAACCTTAAGTTTTTGAATGACATGGAATCGATACAAGGAAAACTGGAGAAGTACAAACCCAACACACGACGTAGTTACATTATATCTATTGTATCCCTTTTGAAATCTCTGAAAGAAAAACAACCCAAAAAGTTTAGCAAGTTGTACGACTCTTACTATTCTATCTTGGACGCGATGAATAAATCACTCAAGGACAACACGGAGAAGACAGACAAAGAAGAGAAGGAATGGATTGGACAAGATGCCGTAAAAGAGAAGTTTGAGACACAGTTCAAAATCATCGACGAACTTAAGGACAAGAAGAAACTGACCATGGAAGAGTATGATAAACTTTTACATTTAGTCGTATTGGCGCTATTTGTCCTACAGAAGCCACGGCGTAATAAGGACTACCAAGACGCTTACATTACCAAGAAGTATAAACCGGAGATGGGTACAGAGAAGAACTTCTTGGACCTTTTTAAGAATGAGTTTCTCTTTAACAACTACAAGACTCAAGGCACGTATAAGACCCAAACATGTACCGTTGCGCCACTCATGCGCGAAATCATCGACTTTTATCTCAAGTTTCACCCACTCAAGTCCAAGTTAAAAGAAGGAATGATTCCCCTTTTAGTCGATTACCAAGGCGAACCTTTTACCCAAAACAATTCTCTTACACGTATGCTTTATAAAATATTTGGTTCGAAGATTGGTTCAAGTATGTTGAGAAAGTTATACCTTACCGACAAGTACTCCGATGTCATGAAACAAATGAAAGAAGACGCGACAGACATGGGGACTTCGACGGGTACAGCGCAAACGAATTACATTAAAAAGGATTGAGACAAAATATAGTAGTAGTATAATGGAATGTAAGGACCAAGAAGACGCGCTAAAATGGTGTTTAGCCTTTAACAACCACGTCAAACCAACTCGATGCGAACCACTACTTCAAGAACTCTCGCGATGCTACGCTCTCACTTTGCTTTAAAAGGCGGTAAGTTTTTGAAACCCTTGATTTTCTGTTTTGTCTCGATTTGTTTTTTGAGATTCTTGGGGTCTATCTCACTCGCCAGTAATGGCGTGTCTTTATTCACACGGACCGTTGGGCGGTAGACTGGATAGTCTTTATCCCCTACATCTTCCCAACGTTCCTTGTACCATCTTTTCAGTTTTTTTGGTTCATTATCCTCACGGTATTTACCGTCAAGTGATTTATATGTTCGAACAATGTATCCACTCTTGTAGGCGGAAGGTTTGGCGTAGATTTCGTCTGCGCGTTGTTTGACGGCATCGTACAACTCCATGTCCAATGGGGTAGGCATATATATAACACTTTATTCTTTGAAAGGGATTTCTTCTGGAATCACCTTTCGTATCTTGTCTAAAATCATATCTAATCTCGCACATGTCTGATGACAGATAGAATAAGTATGTTTAAGATTCTCGAGTCCCATAGTACTCTGACTAATGTATGATGTAAGCGTATCATCTGTCTTTTGTAGATACAAAGCACTATTAATGATACGATTCAGTGTATTTATCATTTCATTTCGATTGTCTTGTCTTCTCCATCGACGAATACACTCTGGGATTAAATAAGGCGTTTCAATATCTAAAAATGCGCCACGTGTAGAAAGGCGTTGTCCCTTCTGAACTTGTCTCAACACATTTAGATTTACAATGACCTCTTCTGACTCCATACATTATCCAATGAAAATAGAAACGAGAGCATCAGCGGGAAGACCTGTCGCTTCTTTCGTGTCATCAATCATCTTGATAAACATTTTCAAATCCATCATCATATCTTTCATGGTGATAATCCGTAGGATAATCCAGCGTCCACAAGTATTTATACCTTCTTTGAGTTTCTGTAGTCTTGCCTTGTTATAAATCAGTTTGTACCCTTTAGAAGACTTCATTAGGTCTGTCATGTAGTCTTTGTACTGACCCAGCATCATATTTCGAGCCTTTCCCAACATGTTCTTCTGTGCGTCTGGTCTGATGCCGTATGGATTGAACCATTCGATAGTTTTGTTATATTTAAGAATACAGCACCAATGGCCCTTGTTAAAACTGTCTTCTACTAAAATGATTCTAAAATCTCGTGGATTAGGTAAAAGGTCATCGATAGTCGCATAGTTCGCAAGTTCACTGTACTTTAGGATTTTACTTTCTACCCCATCTCCAAAGTATCGTCTAATGTCTCCGTCAGTAATATTTGTACCAATTCTTTCGACAATCAAATCCTCGTCCAAAGGTAAAGGTGGTTTCATCATACTGTCCATGTTGACCATTACAATAGACACATATTAATTTTTTGGATTCTTTAGGAATAATTATTTTAATGCGGTAATTTCCTAAAATAAAATCTAATCGTATAATACAGATGGTAAACTACGAGAATGATTACCTTTGGGGAGAGAAGCAACAACAGAAAATCTTTCCGATTCTTGAGAAGAAATGGGAAGGTTTAAGACCCCAAGGTCGATACGCAAAGTACGACGCCGTGAGCGACACCGTACACATGGAAATAAAGAGTCGAAAAAACCTACGAAAGAATGCGTATCCAACGACTCTTCTCACGATGAACAAGATTAGCGACACAAGCAAGACCAATATCTTTGTCTTTAATTTCGTCTTCGACATGGCTGACAACAAAAGCGAAATCTACTACATCGAATACGACGAAGAGAAGTTTAGCCAGTACGAGCGACGTATGTTCTCACGCGCCCAAATCAAGAGCGATGAGAAAGAGTACGTATATATTCCAGTAGAAGACCTTGTCTTCTTGTACAGCGACAACCAATAAATCTATTGTATGATATTTATAATCTAAACAAATATCATATGGCGCAAATGAACGAGAGTTATCTAACCAACCTAATACGTGATTTACACAACGCGGAACATGAACTCTTTAGCCAACAAAAAAGAGTCGAAGATGAGAAACTGGTCAAACTGAATCAATTGAAAGCAAAACAGATAAGTAATTTAAAATACAACGCACAAAGACTACTTGAACTCTTGGAAAAAATCGACTACCAAGTACGAAACCCTAAACTCAAGGTGGTAGGCATTTAGCATTTTACCTAATACACTATATTCTTTAAAGGATATAAAGGGTTCTCTATACTTCAAGTAGAGAGAATGACCACCATCACGATGCGCCTCCCTATCGAACTCGCGAACGCAATCTACACCTTTGTAGGTAGGTCGCCAGTAGCGACCATCATCAAAGACCATTTTGAGAAAGGTGGACGACAATGCGAATGTGACTTGTGCGGGGATTTCGAAGATGAGAAGTACTACATGAAAGACGCACAACAGTGCGAAATGTGCTACGTCAAGGAGAACCCCAATCTTGACACTGGATTGGGGCGAAATTGTGACGTATGTCAGCAAGAACTTCGCATGTATAAGTGGTGTCGTATTTACGGGGAGAATGGTGGAGAGTTCTGTCTGGATTGCTATGGCCATCAGGAAGTCGAATAAATCTAAAATACCACAAAATAATCTAAAATTACGAAAAATAATCTATAGTAGTAGAGAAATCTAACAAACTATAGATTATTTTAGATATAAAAAGTAAAAATTAATTAATTT
>Ga0181355_1001443_pt1 | contig 10472 bp, 12 predicted proteins | sample Fa13VDMM15DN_FD_130099 | JGI IMG/M metagenome (GOLD analysis project Ga0181355, IMG submission 130099) | Freshwater viral communities from Lake Michigan, USA - Fa13.VD.MM15.D.N | ecosystem: Environmental > Aquatic > Freshwater > Lake | place: USA: Michigan | collected 2013-09-23 | reverse complement strand
TTCAACTGTAATTTGTGGAATATGTTTGAAATCGTGTTCAAATGGTTCCATTCCAAAAAATCTATAGATAGAATCCATTTGTGGTTTTGGATCGGTACATAAATCCTCGTATCGAATAAATAGGAAATTTTGTGCTGTTTTGTCCAGTATTGATTGCTGGAGTTTATTGACAGCATATCCTATGGGATGGCCTGAAGCCCATGTTTCAATTCTTTGGTGGGTTGTAATATTTGCTAGTTTTGCATTGTCTAACATTCCATCATCAATGTCCGGATGCATGCGGAATTTTTTCTCCATAGAGGCAAATACTGCTCTTAAATCCCGAACCATAAATATAATTTTAGGATTGGGATTGATTTCGTTAATTAGCTTGTAATACGAACCCCATGCTCTATTTTTATCTAAAATATAGGGTTTGTCTGTAAGATTTTGTAGATAGCCTTTAAATCCTTCTCTGCAATATGCATAGAATCCTTCGCGCCACATATCTTTATCTCCGGCTTTAGATTCTTTATTGCCGTTGTATCCGATTCGGGTACCAAGCATTAAATCTATCATACCCGAAGTTGGGGTAGTATGAAATAGGGGATTTTGGCCAATTATGTTTTGGAGTAAAGTACTACCTGCTCTAGGTAGAGATGATTGATAAAAAACTGTTTGTGACATATAACTTTATTTTTGATACTACAATATATGAGAAAATTTATGTTTCTCCAAATGATTTTTAGTATTTTATAGACTACAGACTTGAACACCCTGGCTATATTCTTCGGTACATGATACTGCTGAAGGTGTACCACCACCAAAAGCAAGTCCCGCATTTTGGGTTCCTGCTCCTGCTAAATCACGTCTTGCAATTAATAAAGCTCCACCTGATGACCATGATGAACCATTATATTCTTCGGTACATGATACTGCCCCTGCAGGTGAACATCCACCAAAAGCAAGTCCAGCGTTTTGTGTTCCTGCTCCTGCTAAAGAACATCTTGCAGTTATTAAAACTCCACCTGTTGACCATGATGAACCATCATATTCTTCTGTACAAGAAACTATATTAAAACTTGCATCTCCTCCCGCTACTAATCCCGCATTTTGTGTTCCTATTCCTGCTAAACAAGCTCTTCCTGTTATTAAAGCACCACCTGAGGACCATGATGAACCATCGTATTCTTCGGTACAAGAGAAGTAGCTAAAATTAGCTGTTCCTCCCACTGCTAATCCCGCATTTTGTGTTCCTGCTCCTGCTAAACTATATCTTGCAGTTGATAATGCTCCACCTGAGGCCCATGATGAACCATTATATTCTTCGGTACATGTTATTCCAGGACCACCACCAAAGGCAAGTCCAGCATTTTGTTCTCCTGCTCCTCCTGAAAGATTTCTTGTTTCTATTAAAGCACCACCTGCGGTCCATGAAGTTCCATTATATTCTTCGGTACATGCACCTGCTGGTGATATTCCACCAAAAGCAAGACCAGCATTTTGGGTTCCTGCTCCTGTTAAAATAGATCTTGAGGTTATTAAAGCTCCACCTGCGGACCATATAGCACCACAATATGAATATTCTAATTTCATAGAACCAGAATTAAACCATATATAACCAGATGATGTAGGTGAACTATTTCCTAGGGTAAAGGAACCGGTTGCTAATAAAGTTGCTAATTCTGCCATTTTTATAAAGTTTTAATTTGGGAACCTATATTATATTCTTCGGTATATAGTAATGCGGGTGTCCCACCAAAAGCAAGTGCTAAGGTTTGTGTTCCTGTTCCTCCTAAATTAAATCTTCCATTTATTAAAGCACCACCTACGGACCATAATGAACCATTGTATTCTTCAGTACATGATACTGCCCCTGCAGGTGAACATCCACTAAAAGCAAGTCCAGCGTTTTGTGTTCCCGCTCCTGCTAATTGTCGTCTTGCAGTTATTAAAGCTCCACCTGAGGACCATGATGAACCATCATATTCTTCTGTGCATGATTGTAAAGTAAAAGAGGGACTTCCCAATCTTCCACCAAAAGCAAGTCCCGCATTTTGGGTTCCTGCTCCTGCTAATTGACTTCTTGCAGTTATTAAAGCTCCACCCGAGGCCCATGATGAACCATCATATTCTTCGGTACATGATACTGCTGAAGGTGTACCACCACCAAAAGCAAGTCCCGCATTTTGGGTTCCTGCTCCTGCTAAACTATATCTTACAGTTGATAAAGCACCACCTGAGGCCCACGATGTACCATTATATTCTTCTGTACATGATACTCTAGTAAAGCTTGGAGTAATCTGTCCACCAAAAGCAAGTCCGGCGTTTTGTGTTCCAGCTCCTCCTAATTGACGCCTTGCTATAATCATAGCACCACCTGCGGTCCATGAAGTACCATCATATTCTTCGGTACATGACCACGCTAAATTTCCTGTATCCCCACCAAAAGCAAGTCCAGCATTTTGTTCTCCTGCTCCTGCTAATTGAGATCTTGCGGTTATCATAGCACCACCTGCAGACCATGCACTACCATAATATGAATATTTTATTCTATTATCACTATTATCATACCATAGATTACCAATGGAGGCAGTATTTGGGGATGCATATGATAAATTTAAAGAACCTGAGGATGCTAAAGTGATAGATGCGAGTTGTGCCATTTTTATTTTAAACTATGTTATAGTTATAATTTATACTTATCGTGATCCAAGATTAGATTGGTTGAGTCCATAATTATATTCTTCGGTACATGATAGTGATGGAAAACCACCAAAAGCAAGTCCAGCATTTTGTGTTCCTGCTCCTGCTAAAGATTGTCTTGCAGTTATTAAAGCTCCACCTACGGACCATGAACTACCATTATATTCTTCGGTACAAGAGAAAATTGGAGAATCACGTCCACCAAAAGCAAGTCCGGCATTTTGTGTTCCTGCTCCGGCTAAATCATATCTTCCACTAGATAAAGCACCACCTGAAGCCCATGATGTACCATTATATTCTTCGGTACAGAATAATCCCACTGTCTGCCCACCAAAAGCAAGTCCCGCATTTTGTGTTCCTGCTCCTGCTAAAAAAGTTCTTGCAGTTATTAAAGCTCCACCTGAGGTCCATGATGCACCATCATATTCTTCGGTACATGATACACCCGCAGGTCCTGCTAATCCACCAAAAGCAAGTCCAGCATTTTGTGTTCCTGCTCCTGATGAATTTACTCTTGCAGTTATTAAAGCTCCACCTGCGGACCATGATGAACCATTATATTCTTCAGTACATGATACTAAAGCATAGGTTGGGCCTGCCAATTGACCACCAAAAGCAAGTGCACAATCTTGTGTTCCTGCACCTCCTAAGTCATATCTTCCAGTTATTAAAGCTCCACCTGCGGTCCATGAATCTCCATTATATTCTTCGGTACATGATAGATTTCCTCCAGGGAAACCACCAAAGGCAAGGCCAGCATTTTGTGTTCCTGCTCCTCCTAAACAAGATCTACTTGATATTAAAGCACCACCTGAGGACCACGCTCCTCCACACCATGAATATTTAGCTCTTTGGGTTGCTTCATCAAACCATATATACCCAGCGGAAGAAGTATTTGCAGTTGTGGGTAATTTTAAAAGACCCTGATTTATTACATCCTTAAGTTGAGCCATTTTATAATATTATTTTATTATAAATATGGTTAAATTAAATGGAGGATAAAACTAAATTAACATCAAATATATCGTTAATATTCATGTAAGGACATTCGTGAATATTATTTTCAAATTGGTAATCAAATGTATAGGAACCTATAAGCTGGTTAGCAACTTGTGGTAATTTAGCTTCAACATTAGTATGCATTTTATACCCAAATACTTTAGGTGAAGTGCCTACCCATAAAACTGTAGATTTTAAATTTAAAGCCGCAGCCGCATGTTGTAAACTTGAATCGATTAAAACGCGTTTTTTAGCAACAACCAGTAAAGAAAATAGCTCTATATTAGACATTCTTTGATCCATTCGCTCAACACCTTCAAGTTGATACCCATCTGGTCTTGTTACTTGGATAATATGATATTGTTGGTTATATTTTTTAACTATTTCTTGTGCTATTTCAATTGGTATATCTCGTGTCCAAGAATATGAATATTTTTGTCCTTCCATTGGTCCCCCACAGGTTTGTATAACCATAATAGGTTTAGGTTTGTTCCATAATCCCACTAACATACTTTGGGGGTAATTAGGTACAATAATTGGGGTTTGACCTGTGTATTCTAGATCCATTAGATCACACCAATTGTGTATCAAGTGTTTTTTCTTGGTAATGTGATCTGTTTGGTGATACGGCTCGTGTTTGGAGATAATTACGTCTTTACCTTCAATATAGTCTTGGTAAAAATATGGTGATTGACCTAGTTGATATACTCTGTCTACATCCATATTATTTAAATATACTTCAGGCCATGAAGTAACCATGATAAGTTTTCTATCTGGGTATTTTTGATTTATAGATTTAACTAAAGATGTTCCCGCAATATTTTTACCTAGTCCTCCCTGGATATGCCAGATAAAATATTTTTCTTCACTCATTGTTGCAGTTGGGATTTCTACAGTAAGAGTTGGTGTTTTGGGTGTATAAATATATCCTTGATCCATATTAAAATTTTAATTCTGTTAGTGATGTTTCTTCCCCAAATCCAACTGTAGGTACAACGTTAAAAGCTAAGCTACAACGTGTTTTTTCAGATTTATTTAAAGGTACGGAGTGGTGTAAATAGGAAGGAAATAGTAGAAGTAGACCAGGAGTAAATTCTATAGAAAATTCTTTTTGAGCATACTTTAGTTCTCGTTTATCTTTTACAAGTTTGGGTGATAGATAAGAAGTATTAAAGCCACCTTCCATTTTATGAAATTTAATTGCGGGTGTTTTATCTGTAGGTTCACCATAATAGAATACACCCGAAATTAAGCTATTAGGGTGAGAATGCATTGTATGGTGTTGACCTGGGTGTTTATAAGATGCCCATGATTGTCCAAATCTATAAGATTCATAATCGTAACCTAAAATTTTACCGTACTGGTCAACAAGTGATAGGATATAATCTTTTAGTTCTTTAGATTCGGGTTCATCCAAAATATAACTATTCTTTGATCGTTCACCATAATTAGGTGAATCTACCTCCTCGGATAACATTTCTTGTTTAAACAACCAGGGTGTTATACTAGAAAATTCTAGGGGTACCATAGTAGTAAAAACGGGTGTTGGGAATAGTTCTAAAACTTCGTAATTAATTTGCATAACGTCCAAATATGATTTCTGATATTGTTTCTTGATCTCCTAAAGTTCCTTTAGTTAAAGCATTTACACCTAATGCTTTGCGTACTCGGTTTGTTCTATTGGGAGGAACTCCGTGAGTAACATAGGAAGGAAATATTATAAAATTATTTTGTTGGGGTGTAAAATATATTTCCTCTTGTGAATAAGGATATGATTGGTAATCATCTAATAGTGAAGGTTCAAGATATGAACGACCAAATGATTTTACATCTTTAGAAAAGCAAATAGCAGCATCATTTGGTTGTACATCATAATAGAATACGCCTGCTAATAAAGTATTAGGGTGAGTATGTGCTTTATGAAATTGTCCTGGTTGTTTGTGTGTTATCCATGATTGAGCAAATTCAAGTTCCTTGTATCTGTAACGCATAATTTGAGTTGCAAATTCTTCAAAACAAGACATAAAGAACTTATTTAATTGATTGCAAACCGGATTATCTACTACATATGAATTTTTAGATATCATACCATATCCACCCCCAGAAGCGGGATTCATTTCTTGACTATCGAAATATTTAATTACTTCAGTAATATCTCCCTCATATGTGTTAACGTATAAAGGAATAGGAAATAGGTTGTATACTTGTGGTTTCATATCCTATAATTTATGAAAACTTTCTATCCAATCCAAATGATGTTGGGTAGGAGGCATGGTTTCTTCTAAAGGAAAATTTAGTGGAGTTATATGTTTAGGTAATGGAGTATTATATTGAATATTTCGAGATGAAATAGTTTGAGCTAACATCATTACATCATAATCATCTTTATGTATATCGCAATATGCATTTAAATCATTAACTGCTAAATCCAATTGATCCCACTTAACATTTTTATGATCAACCCAAAATGGCGTATCACTTCTATAGCAAGTTTTGTATTGATTTAAAATAAAGGTTAACCAAAAATTATAAGATTTTTTTGTATTATTGTTTAATATATCTATACCTTCATTGTATAAAGTATTATTATATAAATTTTTGTTTTGGATATCTTGGTGATAAATTTGTAATAGTTTTTCTAAACTATTTGCAACCCCATTAGTTAATGCAAGTCCTGGGGCGTCCAACGGTTCTAAAAATCCATTTGCCATCCCAATAGAACAACTATTAATCTTAAATGTTTGTTTATTAATCCTAGGTCTAAAATCAACAACAATAGGTTGTATAGTTTTGTCCCCTATATCATTTATAAATTCATTTACTGCTTCATCTACACTAATGTGATTTTCTGAAAATGTATATCCTGTGCCTATTCTTTGCCAAGTAGGAGTAATCCATCTCCAACCATGTTTCATAGTTTTTGCTACCGTATATGGATGAAATTGTTCTCTCTTGTTTGTATATGGGAGTGGATAAACAACTGCTTTAGTAGTAAGAAGAACATCACTTAAACTATCATACTGCTCATTAAATACATTTTTAGTATTTAAATTTTGCCCTGTAGTATTAACATAATAATCAGCTACTATATTAACATTATTAGTTAAATCTAGGCTTTGAATATAACCACCTTCAGTAAAGTTAACATTCTCTACAGTTTCTTCTACAAACTCAATCTTTATAGATTTAAATGCTTGTTTTTTAAGATAATTTATATATTGACCCGCATCAAAATGATAGGTATGGGGATATTCTTCGGTTGCTTCAGTAATTCCTCTATTTTCGGGAAATACATTATTTTTACCTACTACTTCTTTCCAGATAGTTTTACCATATAAATCATGAATGAATACACTCGTAGGCTTATTACCTAGTAGTTGAATATATTTTCGAATAGATAATCCTGATCTTTTAAGTGGAGATTCAGATTTAAAAAAATGTATCCAGTCATTTTTACTCCAATTTTTATAATATACCCCATATTTAACAGCAGCATGTGATTCTCGGATGAATTCTCCTAGTTCTATATTAAATTTAGAATGAGTTGAAGGTAATGATAAAGTAGTAGATTCACCTACTCCAATATGTGGGATTTTAGGTGAACCTATTATTGTTACTTTAGTAATATAATCTTGTTCTTTAAGTTGATTAGCAACTAACCAACCACTTGCTCCAGAACCTACAACACATAAATGCATATTAAATTAGATTTCTGATTATGATTGTTAAAGATATTCCTATCCATAGTGTATTAAACGCTATTAATGTTGGAAGTGATTTTTTCATACTAGCCCAAATTAGTAATGATGAAGTAGCTAAAGTTAGAAAATGTAACCACCATATTTCTTGACCTAATACAAGTCCAGGGATGATGATAGCTGCCTTTGCAAACCATGCAAAGAATTCTATTGTATTATAATCGGTCCAATAATCTTTTTTAAGAAATAAAGCATATCTCTCAAATATTTTTTTAGCTCCTATAGCTAGGTATAGACCACCAGTTAAAAACAAGAAGATTATGAATGTTACAATATATTCCATTATTGATTTGGAGATACAAAGTTAAAAGCAATAGATATTCTTTCGGAATCGGTATTGTTTCTTTCAACTGAATGTTTTACCCAAGATGGGAATAGATAAAATTTAGATTCTTCTACAGGTAAAGGAATAGACATTGCATTGGCCATAGTAGGTTCTCTTTTTACTTTAGAAGTTAAGAAAAACTCGGCTGTATCTCCTCTATGTAATACCAAATCACCCATATTTTGTTCAGGTACAGAAACATAATATGTTCCAGATAATACACTATTTTGGTGATCGTGGGGCATATTATAATCGTGTTTACCGTTTATATTAATCCACCAATTACCGAGTACTAAATCTGAAGTACCTGTATAGCGAGCTGCTACCTCATTGACAAATGCGGTTAAATCACCGAATAAACGTTCAAGATCTTGGGGTACAGGTAGAATAATTTCTCCACTGTGCCATCCTCCTCTATTTGAGATGTTAACTCCTGGTTTTTCATCTCTTACTTTGTAGCAATATTCGGCTATTGATTTATTATCAATATTGGTAACGGGACATTCCCATACTGGTGTTGCCCACCATAATCTTTCAAAAACTTTAAATTCCATAACGTTAATTTTTATTTAATTTTATCTAAACGGACGTCCTCCTGTCCAAAATACTAAACATTTTCTTTGTCCCTTAGTAATAGGTTTAACTCTATGCATAAGGAATGAAGGAAAAATTACTACATCACCTTTTTCTCTAGGAACTGTAAGAAATCCATCTTTACCACCCATCCATATTTCAAAATCTCCACCTTCATAATCAGATGAATCTGATAACTGAACCGTCATTGCTAGCTTACGCTTATTAACCCCAAATGCTCCAACATCCATATGCCAATCTAAATGTCCTCCATCTTCTGGGTATATAACGTAGTGGATGGGGTCTGTAACTACATCTATATCGAAGTGAAATGCTTTTTCGTTAGCTTCTAAGGCTAATGGAAATAATAGCTCATATAACCACTGTGAATGAGATTCGGGCTTAATATAAGCTATATCTCGATTATTGGTTTTGTAGGAGTCAGTATCATTTCCTAATTCTGCAACTCCAGTTCTACCTTTAGAAAAAGTATAATTAGAGTTAACCATATTAGTTAACTGTGTGATCATTTGATCATCAAATACATTTTTAAAATAGTAAAATGTATTCCAATTCGAGGTTGGTTTAAAATCGTTGTATGGTTTTAAGGGATACATAATGTTAATTTCTAGGTCTTTCAAGGTGGTTAAACCATCCTGTTAAAATATATTTTGTTTGTGTTGGGGAAGATATACCTCTGTGAGTATACATCCAATCTGAAGGCCATATTACTAGTTTACCTTGTTTAGGTTCTTCAAAATGGTGTTGATATAAGAATTCGGTTTCACCTCTATCATTTAAAGTATTAAGATATACCATCCAAACCAAAATTCTATTGCTATAAAGTAATGAAGCTCTTTCACAATGCCAACCAAAAAATCCCTCTTGTGGATTGTATCGTTGCATGTTAAATGTAGGGCTCACATCAAATGGATCTAATTTTGACATAGCAATACTATGTCTTTGGATATAGTCTTCTTTACCTTTTTGTAAAACTTCAATCAATTCAGACAATAAAGGACCCCAGGTATCATGTTGTAGATACCCGGGGTGAAATGTTATATCTGTTGATTTTTTGGAGTCGGTTGAAGATGTACCATTAGGTCCATATAAAACACCTGGTTTTTTTTCATCTGATTCCTCAAATGCAAGTATAAACTTTTGGCATAACTCTGAAGATAATGCTCCTTCTTTGCGATACAAAAACATTTAAAACTATTTTATTGGTTTGGACTTTGAAGTAAATTTACTTTTGCTTCTTTAAAATCCAAAAGTTTACCATCTTCTTTAGTTAGTCTTTCAAGGGTTTGTAATGGTCCAATTGCGTTAATTCTTTCAGCATCTGAAGCACCTGAACCTAAAGCCATAGCCCTATTTTGTAGCGCTAATCTTAAAGATACAGATTGATGAGTATTTACATCTTGATCATCGAAGCTACCGTCATTTAATTCATTTTTGATTTTAGACCATGTCTGGATTTCTCGAACCCGATCATGGGCAACTTGTTCCATACAGGCTTTACCATATATGTTTTGATCTAGATCAATTTGAATTTCCATTTGAGTTAATTCATCTCCTTTGCCTACGGCTTTATCCATTTTACGTTCAAGTTTTAATCTTTCAACTTGATTGCGTCTCATATCAAAAGAGAGATTCATCATTGCATCAAAGTGTGCGGACATTTCTCTTACTGATTGCCAGTATTTGGATGCACCTGTAGGGTGTTTAGCATCATTTAGAACAGAAACACGCATTTCGGTCTCTGTTCTAAATATTTGCTTTTTATTCCAGTTGTCTGCTAATTCTTCTTTTAAAACTAGAATAGCATGTGCATCCTCTTCTTTAAGTACCGCTAAAATAGGTTTTAAATCTTCAGTAGCTGCTAATTCGTGTTTGATTTGTTCTTCGTTCATAACGGGGTTATAATATTTTAATTGAATGTAACTATTAGTTTTTGGTTTTCCAACCTACTCTTAAGGAAGAGTAACTACTACTTGCTCACCTACATTTGGATGACCTTCAGGATATACTGAACCTGAAATGGCAGCATCAACTAGTGTTTGTGCTTCGGGTTTAGTTTTTGAAGCAGCTCCAACTCTTGAAGCCCAAGTGGTGTTTTCTGTTACCCAAAC
>Ga0181355_1001442_pt1 | contig 10479 bp, 19 predicted proteins | sample Fa13VDMM15DN_FD_130099 | JGI IMG/M metagenome (GOLD analysis project Ga0181355, IMG submission 130099) | Freshwater viral communities from Lake Michigan, USA - Fa13.VD.MM15.D.N | ecosystem: Environmental > Aquatic > Freshwater > Lake | place: USA: Michigan | collected 2013-09-23 | reverse complement strand
CCATTACATTCCCAACTATATCCTATACCATTAAATTCTCCACCAAAACCATAAGCCCATCTTTCACCATCAAATGGTGGTGATTCAACCATCTGAGGTGTTACATTTTTTAACCCTTCTTTGACAACATTATTTGTCATTGATTCAGATTGTTCTGTCTGTCCTAAAATAGGTGTTGTCGATACTTGTTCAGATAACATTCTTTTTTCCAATCTTAAATTCTCCTCTTGGATGTGTCTAATTTTACTAAAACTTCTATTCATAATTTATTTTTTTAATATTGTGTATCCTTCAGGTTTATTATCAGGGTTATTATAATCCGATTCAGATTTACTTAGTGTATGTCCATCCAAAATCGTTGTTCCATCCGGTTTCAATTCAACCGGATATTCTTTTTGACCTCTAATACCTCCACTTTGTAAAAGCATAACATATCCCGTATCTGAACCATCTTCCTTGCTTACATTAATTTGGTAACCACTTAAAATTTGTGTGTAAAGACCTGGTGGTAATGTAATGGTATTAACCTCTTTATACCCTAATTTAAGATATTTTTGTTTTGTTTCATCATACCAACTAACCCCATTAGGTGGGGCACCACCAGAGTTAAGTGATTGCTCAGATAACATTCTTTTTTCCAATCTTAAATTTGCTTCTTGGATGTGTCTAATTTTGCTAAAACTTGTATTCATAATTTATTTCTTTTTGTAACTTGTCATTGTTGGTTTATTTCCGGTTCCCACTTTTGGGTCTTTCTTTTCTGCTCTTCTCTTTTGTTGAGTCATCGCTTTTTTCTCATCCTTGTCATATGATGATGCAACCTTTGGAGTTTCAGATGAAACCTTTTTTGATGGACGACATTTTGGATATGCCTTTCCGTCAGCATCCTTTCTTCCACAAGGAGGATGTTTCCCATCAACTTTTTTGCTTACATCAACCCATTTCTCCTTAAACCAATTACGTAAATCTTCATTAACATTTTCGTTCTTAGGTTTAATCCCTTTCTTCTTCATATTGATGGCAATTGCCGCTTGTTGAGCCGGACTAGACGCTTCGTTGGTTTCAATAGATTCGTTAGATGATTTCTTTTTCCAACCACCACCTTTTGATTTATATCTTTTGGCTGCGGCTCCATTACAATAAGCACTTGGACATACTTTATATCTTGACCTTGCCCAAGATAAACATTGTGCCCATAATTTTGGATTGGTTGGTTTATTCTTACCTTCGGTTATTAAACCTTCCAATATTATTTCCTGTCTTTCTGTTATAATGATTTTCATATAAATAAATATCCCCCAACTTCAAAATAGAATGTGGGGGATTAAATAACTTCTAAATTATATTTTTTAGAGAACCATTTTTTTAACTCTGTGTAGTATTTTCCTTCACCAAAGTATCTAACTAAATCTAAATGAACAATACCCGTCCACCCAACTTGTTTAATATTTTTGTGATAAATACAAACACCGTTAACACCAATTGATTTTTCATTTTCAAAGGTTTCACTATCACCGTAGGTTAGTTCCAAATATTTAAGTATATTTTTTTCTATTTTATCACTCACTTTTTATTGTGTTTGGTTGGATGGTAGCATCTTCAAAGGACTCTGTAGAAACAAACTCACTTTTCATATAATCAATTACGTGTTCAAACATTTCGTAATCTTTGAAGTCACCTCGTTTGTGTCCGGCTTTAATTAACATAGACATTCCGGCAGCCATCATCATTATAGATTCCTTAACCGTTAATGATTCTTGGTCTTTTGGGAATTTAATGTCAAAATAGTTTCTTTTATTTTCTCGTCTCCATGTTACGGCAACTGTTAACTCATTACTCATCATCATCCTCCTCTTCCTCTTCATCAAATAAGGATTCCTCATCCGGATTGAACTCATAGATAATGTTTTCACCACCAATATAAATTCTATTCAAATCCATACCTGTATCTTCAACAATTAAATTGGCGATTGAATTAACAACTCGTAATTGTAATTCCATATCGTTTAATGTGGTATAATCATCCATAAAACTTTTACCCATACCATCAACATCAGTGTAAAACTCGTTAGAAAATTGTCCACCCATTCTTTCAGCAGAAAAACAATCGTTTGATTTTTTTATACTAACAACAATTGTTGGTCCTTGGTCGTAATCAACGTCACCATCTAATTCATACGAATGTAAAATCTGATTTACCTCGTCCTGTAATTTTAATAATCCTTCTTCCATTTTTTATTTATAAAATCATTAATACTTCTAATTTATATCTATCTCGGAACCAATCACCAAAATATTCTTTAAAGTCAGCTCGACCAACACCAAACATACGTTCAATATCATCCAATAATCCCCCATTATAAAAGAGATATTTTTTATCAGCTGAATACCCAAACGCGTCATATACAATAAACGGTTTCATCCAATCAGGGTTTTCCTTATCCTCAATTAGTTCTCCATAACAAAATGTATCAAAATATTTGAATACCAAGTTTTTCATTTGACAAAGATAATAAAAAAATCCCCAACTAAAAAATAATTGGGGATTTTTATTAAATTTCTTCTCCGAAAATATCGTCAGTCCAATTCTCCGGGACGATGACTATTATATATCCTTGTCTAACTTCTATTAAGGATTCAGGAACCACACCTTCAAGTTGTTTCATTATATCAGGTTTATCTTTAAAAACAATCCTTAATTTACCGTCGGGAGCGGTGTCAACAACTTTATGATTAAACCCATCCATAATTTCTTTAAATGCGTCAAGTTCCCTCATATCTTCAGATTTTTCAGATTTTTCATCATCAATGTCAATATCACCACCCAAAAATCTGTCAGGAACATTACTCTCACCTCCACTTTTTAAATAGTCAATTTCATCATCGGTCATACCCTCAAGTCCAACCTCGTTGTATAAATCCAAAATAATGTCATAGTAATCCATATCAAGTTGTTCGTTGATAACTCTTAATACTATTTTTCGTAAATCTGATTCCGTTAATTTTATAATTCTCTTTTTCATTTTAATTGTTTAATATAAATATATTGATTATGAGCATTGTTTATCGTAAAGTTCTTGAAGATAGTCGGCAAAATTATCTGTCATAAAGTAATATAAATCGTCTTTAGTTTTAGAATCAATCTTTCCACCATTTTCATAGTAGTAATCATCTATCAAATCCAATACCAACATATCACACATTTCACCAATATAATCTCCTAATGTGCTATAATCACAAGGATTATAATTCTCCATAATAAAATCTAAATGACCTTTAAGTTCATCGTAATTAAATCTTCTACGAAGTGCTACCGGAATGTTCTCTTTCAATAAATTGTTTTGTCTCTCCGTTATTATTATTTTCATATTTATATATAAACTTTTTCAATATAAATTTCGGCATTAGGAAACCACTGCTCAATAACATATTCAATCATAGGTAAAATTATTTCAAAATCTTCTCTATCTCTGTTTAAATAAAGATTAACATTAACACTAATACCACCAGTTGTTTTTATTTCATCAACAATAATTTTATCAACCGATGATACCTCATCTATCTCATCCATCTCACCAAGACCCCATTCTTCATCAGCCTCTTGACGTAAGTTATTTAACTCATCATCAAGAATTTCTTGAACTAAGTTTTTTACTTGTCCAACTTTACTCTCAGTAATTATTATTTTCATTCTTCAGCAAATTCATCGATTATTTTTCTTAAACTAATACCCAACATATCAATATTAAGCATTTGTAAAAAATCATAGTAATCTATTTCTATTCCATTACTTGTATCTACAATAAACCATAGTTGACCTTTTTGATTTTGAACCAAATAATTATGTCCTTTAAAATTTGAAAATATGAACATTGGTCCATAAATGTTTTGATAATGATTAAAAATATCCTTTCTATCCCTAAAAACATTACGTTTTTCTGAACCGGTTAAATTCTCCCAACTTGTAATCATCTCAATACGATTGGATAAATCATACCCAACCATTTTGGTAACCATACTTTTAAACTTATTCTCTGTAATTATTACTATCATATAAATAAATATACCCCAACTTAAAAAGGGGTATTAACATTTCTCTTTACCATCAAAATAAAACTCGGTACATTCAACATAGAACATATCGGTTAAGGTAGATTTAAATTCTTTATAATCAAAATTCTCTTCCTCATAATAATAAGGGTGAAGACAATCCATAAATACGGAGAAGAAATAATACTCAAAATCCTCATAGGTGTCACGACGACAGATACCATCCCGGGTGAAGTCCATTGTATCTTTCAACTCCTGTTTAACCAAATCATAGTTACGTCTTAACCAAAGTTTGGAATTAAACATTCTACCATACTGTTCTTCTGTTATAATAATCTTCATAATTAATATTCGTAAGAAAAATTATCGATTATAACATCAAGGGAGATTCCAAGCATATCAACACCCATATAAGATAATAATTGGTGTTCATCTATACGTTGACCATATTGGTCGTTATAACCATGTTTATAGATAAACCATTCATCACCACGTTTTTGAGCCAACCACTTCCCATTCTCTATGGTCATAACCCAATAAAAAGGCCCCCATTCATTAACCAATTCAACAAACTTTTCTTTGCTCGGGAACATTTGACGGATAAGAATATTTGCATCCCAAAAATCTTTAATTGTATGAATATATATTAATGAATCATCACCCAATAAGGTGTTAATCATTTTGACCAATTTATTTTCTGTTATAATAATCTTCATATAAATAAATATCCCCCAACTCCAAAAGAATGTGGGGGATTAGGTATAAAAAAACCCACTCGTTAAAGTGGGTGTTATTATTTTTTGTTAAAATCTATGTCCTTGAAATCTTGGATATTTCTCAATAATGTTTGATAAGGTTTCACAACCAACATTACCCACAAAACCTTCAGAACGACCTGAATTTTTTAATTGTGCACAAAAATTACGAGCTAATACAAGTATTTGACCAACTTCTCTCTCTGTTGGCATTTTAGCAAATTTCTCATCATTAAGTCTTTTTTTATTCTCTTCAGCATGAGCTCTCATTCTAATATCATTATGAAAATCATCATCCGGTAAATCATCCATCCAATGAGTCTCATTAATAATTCTTTTAACCAAACGATTCAAATCGTTCTCATTTAATCTTACAACTTTTTTCATATCTATATTTAAAATATTAATTTTATTTATATATAAATATATCAAACTAAAAAAAAAAAACAACTTATTTCTTACTCACACCAAAAATCTCAAAAAATTTATCGTGATTTGTTTTTTGAGGTGGAAAAATAAATGACTGAACGTGGAATGTAATAAATTCCATCTCACTACCATAAGTCATTTTAAAATAATCACTAAATTCGTTACCATATTCGTGCTTACTTTTTTTCATACCATTATGTTCATCAAAATAAACATCAACACCAACTAAATACTTGGAGACAGGGTCAAAGGTTGTAGGGTCATAAATAATTTGTTCTCTATACCCAACTGATACAATATTCACAATCTCGGGACACATTTTCTTAATAACATCCTTTAATTTTTCGGGGACATCAATTCTACTTTCACCCATAAAATTAGGTTCTGGTGGTGGAGGTGGTGCAATACGAGATATTATACCATCAGCATAAAAGTCGGCAAGGTTTAATACAACATCTTCATTTTCCATAATTTAATTTTTAATATACATTTTAGTTAAAGATAACCCCTCAATTGGGAACCATTGTTTTCCAACTGAATTGTGTGTTCCACCGGAGTAGTCACCTTCAAGTTCAACTTCATTTTCACGAAGTCCAACAATTTTCATTTCTTGTCTACCCCAATATATATCCTTATGATAAACATATTGATTTATTTTCAAATCTTCAATAGTCGGGTTTGGTTCATTTGGAATTGAGTAATACGGTAATACATTCTCACTACAATACAAGTGACCTCCACCCTGTTCATCTTCTCTAACAAAATGAACTTTCTTTACCACATCATATCCGATGTAAGTACCAAATGACCAATTTGAAAATACTTTTATCCAAACCACCTCACCTTGTGATGGTGACCATTCTTTTTCAATCACTTCAACCAACGAATCCTTTTTATTTAATTCCTTGTAACTATCTAAAGCTTTTTCTAATTCACCCATTATTTTTTTTATTTCTACCAAACCATTCTTTGATTTCATCATCAGTTAAATAAGGACCTGGACAGTTTAATAATAACTCCAATACTTCTTCATCACTAAACTTATTCTTGTCTTGTGTTTGTTGCCATTTAGCACCATCAATAAAACTTTCTCTATTTTCTTCTTGCGCTGGTTCCCATTTAGTTTTTACATATTTTGCAGCAGCCTCTTCAAGTGTTTCTTTTCTATTGGTTTCAATAGTGCAACCATAACTACCATTAATTATTGGTAATTCTTGTTTAGGTTCTTCTTGTGGAATGATTATTTTGTAATAATTAAAATCATAACCCTGTAAATCAGTGTCATTTTCATAAGTAATCCTAATACTCTCACAACTTGGATTCTTTATAAACCATTCTAAAAACTCATCATCAATAGCTTGTACACCATTTTCAATTAAATCTTGGTCTGTTGTTAGGATGATTTTTTTAATAATTGGTTGGGTTCCATAGTAATCTTGAAGAAAATAAACCTCATTAGTATGAGTATTTAATACCCAAGAATCTTTAATTTCTTCATCAGAAGTGATGTAGGTGTTTTGGTTTATACAATTAGGATTTCTTGGAATAATCAATCCATTGTTCGGATATAAATAATACCCTGCTTTATTAGCGGTAAAATAATGTAACCTACTTGGTTTGTCTGTTGGTAATGTGTGTATGTTTTTCATAATTCTAATTTTTTGTTTAATTTTCTAAATACAAATATCAATATTGCAACAACTGCCGTTATAATAAAAATTTCATTATCTATTGGGAAAGCGTTTTTACATTGGGGATTATTCGGATGTTGTTCACACCAACAAGCTGTGAATGGTGTACAAGGAGCGGGGGGAGTATTGTTCATATATTTATTTTTGACAAAGATAATACATACATTTGATATAACCAAATATATTTTCAAAAAAAAAGGGGGCGGGGGGATTTGAAACCGACCGGAGGGAGTTCGGGTCAGGAGAAACCGTCATTCCCGTCCCCAACCGTAGTAAACAACTTCCCCATTAACATATTCCTTCCAAGTTTTTTTCCAAGGACCCGAGAACAATACGGTCATACATCCGGAACTATTAGATATCCGATGATACGAATCCCGGGGGAAATAAACCAACACCTTTTCCCTACGAACAATACGATATTCCCCACCAACCTCGTCATCCAAGATGTGTTCATCATATTGTCCAAACAGTTTCACAGACCACGCATTAAAAGCGTGGGTATGAAACCTATCCTGACTACCAAAGGATTTGTGAAAATAAAAAAAGATTATTGAGAATAGCCACTTACATTCAAAGACCACGAATTGACTAACGATTTGTTCTCCGAACTCAAACCTATTGTATTTGAGAAACGAAATTGATTTTGTTTTTACCATAATTGTTATATACCTTATGGAATTAAAGAATAATCAATTATATTATATAAGTCAAATAAAAAACCCCCAATCTTAATTAAAATCGGGGGAATAAAGTAATTCACTTTTTTCATTTTTTTTATTACTAAATTTGTATGTTTTACCAATAGGTGGGTTTCCATTGTTTTTAAATACATAAAGTTCATTACCACTATAAAACACCATTCTATTAACAAACTTGGTTTTATATATATTTGCGTTTGAACCCCTAATAGTAACAAAAATAGAATCATCAGTAAACTCAATTTTTGAAAACGGTTTGATTTGATAAGTAATACCACCAATAATTGCATCAACACCTTCTTTATAATCTAATATTGTCCCATATCCCGGAGTATAAATTTTTTCCCCAATATGAAATATTTTTTGAATACGTTTAGCAGTCTTAAGTTCTTTTTTAAACCCATTTATAATTGACTTTGATTGAACATTAACCAACTCTTCCATATCCTGACTATATATGTCCTTAAATAAATTTTCCATCCACAAAATAACAGATTTTTCAATATCGTTAATATTTTTCTTTATTTCACCATTTTTTTCATAAAAATAGTTTATTTTAGAAACATTAATACCATTTTCGTTAAAACTTGTTGTTTCTTTTAAGTAATCTCGAGCCAAAAACACCTTGAGTAAATGTATAATATCTTCTTTACTGTTGAAGAAATTAACAATTGACCATTTTAGAGGATTATTAAATTTTATTTCTAAAACACCCACAACACCCGCAATGTGGGTATCATTCTCTTCCACCCAATTAGATGGAAACGCTCTCTTTAAGGCTGTCTTAATCGGGATTGAACTAATAAATTTCTCAAATTGTTCAATCTTGGGTAGATAAGGGAAGATTTTTTCATCATAAACAAATGACGGTATCCATAATTTTTTATGTTTACTTTTAGTTAGTCTAATATCATCCGGACTAACAGTAAATTTTTCATCTGTTATAACATTATACAAAACAATATCACAATTGGATGATTTAATTCGTGAATATAATTCCTCACGCTCATCAGGGGTATTATCGGGCAAATTTATATAAACCATCTTTCCCCAAGAATCAAATCTAAAATTTTTATAATCAATCTCCTGACCACACACATCTTTAATGGGGTTATCAAACAAATCCAATTGGGTGGTTCCAATCAATTTTTTGTATTGTTTTTCAGTTATTCTAATATTCATATTAATAAATATCTATGTTTTCAAAAAAAGGGGGCGGGGGGATTTGAAAACGACCGAAGGGAGTCCGGTTCGGGAGAGATAATAAAAAACCCCCAACTACTTAAAGCGGGGGTTAATATTATTATACTATTTGATTGTCAACCATTTCAACAACTTGTTGGATGATATCTAAAACAACTCCATCATCACTTCTAGCGTTTCTTACTAATTTAATGTAGTCGTAGAATAATTTATCGTTTTGATTATACATATCAATTAATTCATATTTACGTAAAATTGGTTTAGCATCACTATTAGTCCAATTTTCTTTATCCAAAGAGATTAATGAAAGTGTTGCGGTTACTTTAGACAGTAATTCAACAAAGTTAAATAATCTAGTTGTCGGATTTTCTCCTGAAAAATATTTGGAAGTCAATTTATTTTCCATAATATAGTTTGAGAATGTCATTAATCCCAAAAAGAACACTCTTTGAATTACAGTTCTTTGTTTTTCACCAACTAATTCTTTTGCAATTTCAATTCGTCTAATATTACTATTATTATCCACAAATTCTTCGGTAAAAACCTTACCTAATCTTTTAGGTAGGAAAGTTTCCATAAATAATTTTGATTTTGATGCGTATTTTGGGTCTTCATAAACACCGTCCAATAGATTTTCAGAGAATTTTGTTGCACCTAAACCCCATTTTAGTTGTTTATCAAAGTTCAACATACCACGAACTATGATTTCATTGATTGTTCTTAATTTTTGTTCGTCTTTATCTTCTTTACCTTCTAATCCATACCCAAGTAATGATAAAAAATGTGGGTTTGATTGGACATAACTTCTTGAAATACTGTTAAATATAGAAGATGACCCCCAAATTAAGTGAATTGGTTGAACCGGTTTTTGTTGAAGGTTCAATTTATTGAACTTAAAACGAATCATTTCAATAACTTTTGATTCATCGTAGTCAGGATTATCAAAACTAATTATTTCTTGGTCTTCCAAACACCAAAACTTAACTGCTGTGATGTTTTTGTAATCCACCGTTAATTGTCTTATCTCTTGTTTGATGTTCATTGGTAAATTTTCAAATTTAACCGCAGGAATTGATTTATTATTAATAATTGAATTAAGTAATTTAATACAATCATTAGATAATGAAGGTGTGTGTGTTTGAGATGCACCTTTAACTATTTCGTGGAACCAATATGCCCAAAATTTTGAAGCTTGGTTACCCTGTAATATTAAATTATTGGTTAAGAAGTTGTAAATTATAGTTCCTCTTTGAACTCCATCAACAACATCTTCAGATGATGTTCTGTTTTCTTTGTAAAATACTAAAGTTCCAATTCTTTCTCCACATAAGAAATCCAATAAAATACTTTTTTGTATTTTGGTAGAATGTTGGCCACTAGGTCTTTGATAAATTGGTTTTGGATTGTATTTTTTACCCTCACCCCATCCTATTTCGATGGCACCGGCAGGAATTTGTGACGACGGACTTTCATCTATATAAATTAGATAATGTTTTCCGGTCTTACCTTCAAAAAATTGAAAGTTTGTTGTAGAAATTAATTTGTTTACCGCATTTTTTGTTAATTCCGGTAATGTGTTCACTTTTCCAGACATAACAACCTTGTTGTTATTCTCGGCAGGAGAAAGAATAGTTCCTGTTTCGGTGTTTT
>Ga0181355_1001441_pt1 | contig 10484 bp, 10 predicted proteins | sample Fa13VDMM15DN_FD_130099 | JGI IMG/M metagenome (GOLD analysis project Ga0181355, IMG submission 130099) | Freshwater viral communities from Lake Michigan, USA - Fa13.VD.MM15.D.N | ecosystem: Environmental > Aquatic > Freshwater > Lake | place: USA: Michigan | collected 2013-09-23 | reverse complement strand
CTCAAATTGTAAATTACAAATTTAACCTGATTTTCACCTTCCGGAAGGTTTTTAACCACGCGAAGCAAAATAAAATTCAACCTTAAAATCGTTTTGTGAATTTCTAAAAATGTTATTTAAAGAAATGAAATATTATTATAATTACTAATTATAAATAATGCCGTCCACAAAATTAAATAGGAACATTTTGAGAAGTGAGTTTAAAAAACTTGGTCTTACAAAATCACAAAGAGCCTTTTATAAAGTAAATGGGAATTCAAGTAATATTGTGCTTAAAAATTTTTTAGATACATACAAACCACCGAAGTCTGTAAATGAATATAATGTTTTGAGAATTGAGGCGAGAAAATTAGGATATGACGAAAAAAATGGGAGAAAGAAAGAAGAGTTAATAAAGTTTATACAATCAAAAGCAAGGGAAAAATCAATTATAATTTTTCAAGAACTTAAAAATAATAAAATTAACAATTTAATTGGTAATAACAAATTTCAACAAGTTTTAGATTACGTTGTTAATGGTCAAATTTTGAGTTTATCACAATTCAATAGTCTTTGGAATAAGTTGATTGGTGAAAAATATGTAATTGAATTGTCAATTGGTGATGAAGGTAAACAAAGTATACCAATCAATTCAAAGACATTTGAATTTATACAAGACATATTAACAAATGGGTTCATCCAAAGAACAGAACTTGATTTCGGTAGTGATACATTGAATAAGATAGATATTTTGAGTATAAAAGACCTTAAAATTAGCAAAATGAAAAAACCTAAAAAACTTTTACAAAAAGATGGAGCTTATTTTCCTTATATCAATACTTCACCAATTGATTTAAGTAGATTTCAAATATATACACAAACCCAAGCAGATAATAATAAAAATTTTGAAAATTGTTTAATTAATTGCTTTATTTTAGCAGGAGTAAATAACGCAATAATTAATCAAATCAAGTTGTCATATATTACAGGAGCATATATAAGAAAAAAAGAAATACCAGAAATGTCTAAAATTATAGGTAAAGATATACATATTTATACTATTGATAATACAGATAAAGTAAGAATACAAAAGATTACAAATAAGTTCAAAGATGTTTTAAAAATATGTCTTTATGAAAATCATTATTTTTTGTTAGAAGATACTATTTATACCAAATTTTTCATTACAAATTATGATGAATTGAAAGATGAAAAAGACCCATTCAATATTTCAAGAATAAAGAATGTAAATGGTAAAAAATACTTTATTAGAGATGGAATAATTCTTAATTCTCTTCAATTAATCCATTTATTGTATTCAAAAAATTATTTTTCTAAATTGAATTTATCTATGTTTGAGGAATATGAAAGTAATGACAATAAGATTTATTTGGAGAACATAGAAAATGAACAGGTATTATTTGTAGACGAAGAAAATGAATATGTGATTGAAGGAGAAGGAGAAGAAGAAGAAGTAGCAAATAGAGTAATTTACTATGCTGATTGTGAAACTTATATTAATAAAACTACTCATAGTTTATTTTTACTTGGTGTCATAAGTTCATATAATGATTGTGTAAATATTTGGAAAGTAAATAATGAAGTTTCTGCTAAAGATGTTGTATATAGATTTTTGAACTACTTAACAAAAGGTAATGACCCAAAAGATAAAATTATATGTTATTTCCATAATCTAAAATATGACTACAATATACTTGAACCATTTTTAAATATGACAGGTAAGGTTTTAAAAGACAACCAAGTTTATAGTATAAAATTAAGATTTTTTAATCATAATATTGAGTTGCGTGATAGTTATAAGTTAATTCCTGAAGGATTAGGAAAATTTAAGAGTATTTTTGACCTTGATAAAGAGTTTGGAAAGAAAGAAGCAATTGCTTATAAATATTATACTCCTGAAAATTATGGTGAAAGAGTTAATGTAAATGATTATAGAAACCTTTTGAAGGAAACAGATAAATCTATTTTTGATGATATTATAAAAACAGAAAATAGTTTTGATAAAAAGACAAACACATTTGACCCATTAAGTTATTATCTTGAATATTTACGACTTGATTGTTTAACTCTTAAGAAAGGTCTTGAGAAGTTTAATTCTCTTATTTTAGAAATTACAAAAGACATAAGTATTTACGATTGTCTAACAATTTCTTCACTGACTGATAAATATATGATTAAGAACGGAGCATATAATGATGTATATTGTGTAAAAGGAAACTTAAGAGAATACATATCAAAAGCAGTTTACGGAGGTAGAGTTTGTGTTAATGAAAAATATAAGAAGAAAATTGTTGAAGGACAAATTAGTGATTATGATGGTGTTAGTTTATATCCTTCAGCAATTAATCGCCTTTGTCGTGAGATGGGTTTACCAACAGGTGAAGCAAAAAGATTAAACGGAAAAGATTATAAAAACTTCAAGTATTCAATTTTATCAGTAAAAATAAATAAAGTTAATAAATTTCAACAAATTCCATTTATCGCCCATAAAGGAGATGGTGTTATTGAGTATTTAAATGAAGCACCTAAAGATATTATTATTATTGATAGTATTACTTTAGAAGATTATATTAAGTTTCATAATATTGATTTTGAGGTAGTAGATGGAGTTTATTGGGAGGGTGAGTTTAACAAGAAGATGGGTGAGTTAGTGCAAACACTTTTTCTTGAAAGATTAAAGTATAAAAAAAGTAAACCAGCACTGGCTCAAACTATAAAACTAATGTTAAACTCAAGTTATGGAAAGACAATTATGAAAAAATCAAATGTAGAAGTTAAGATAATTAAAAATGAAAAAAGAAAAGATAATATTGTATCTGTTGATGATGTATTTGAAACATATGTTTATAATAACTTTAGAACTATCAAGTCTTTTCGTAAAGTCAATGAAAATAATTATGAGATTGAGAGATTAAAGGTAGATGATACTTATAATAGAGGTCATATTGGATGTGCTATTCTATCAATGAGTAAAAGAATTATGAATGAAGTTTTTGATATAGCAAATGATAATAAATTACCTATATATTATACCGACACTGATAGTATACACTTAAATCTAAAAGATGTTAAACCACTTGAAGATAAGTATAGAGAAATTTATGGTAAAGAGTTAAATGGTAAAAATTTGGAACAATTTCATACTGACTTTTCACTTGATGGAGCAGTTGATGAAATTTATGCTACAAAGTCTATATTTTTAGGTAAGAAGTCTTATTTAGATTGTTTAGAAAGTAAAGATAAAGATGGTAATAAGATTACTGGGTATCATATTAGATTAAAGGGAATAACAGAAGAAGGTTTAAATTATCAAGCAAGTAAATATTCTAATTCATTTGAAGGTATGTATGAAGAATTAGCAATGGGTAAAGAACTGAATATATTATTAAACCCTAAAGATAAGGTATTATTTGAATACAAGAAGGGTTTTGTTAATACTAAAGCAGATTTTTATAGAAAAGTGAAGTTCTAAATATTAATTTAAAGAAGTGTATTATATAATAAAAAAATGTTATTAGAGGACATAAAAAATATAAAACAGATGGAAGCAGTTAAAAAACATAATCTTGATTTAAGTCAGTTTAATTCAAAGGAGGAATTAAGTAAGTATTTGATAAATATATCGAAAAGAAAGTATTACTTGAAAAATAAAGATAGATTTAAGGAATATTATATCAAAAATGCTGATGTTATAAACGCACGTAATAAAGAAAGAAGGAAGAAACTAAAAAATATCAAGCAGGAAATCAAAGTCGTAGAAGTCGTAGAAGTCGTAGAATAAATTTAATTTTTAAAGGTGTATATATCTTTAAAAATCTTAACCAAAAGTTTTCTCTTTTATTACCTGTATATATAAATATGCTTCTTCTGGTTTTTTGTTTAATTTATATTCTTCGTAGAAATCCCCTATATTCATTTTCATATCAACTATTCTATTATCTATTAGGTAAAATAATGCATCGCAGGATTTAACTTTAATATACTTACGGATTGTTAATATACATAAACCAAAATTTTCATTTTTAGAAAGTAAAAACTTACGTTTAGTAATTTCTATATCTTTATCAGGTAAAATTATAGTTGGAATATGTCCGCTATATTTAATTAAGAGTTTTTGACACGTATCCATTTATAAATCAAAACATTATTTTTTTTTGAATGGTGGTAAATTCTTCTGTCCTTTAAACACCTGTTTCAACTTAGATTGTTCCAATAAATTTTTTTTAGATATTTCACTTATGGTTAAAGGTGTTTCTTTACTAATTCGCTTCGTTGGTCGATATACAGGATATGTATTTTTACCTTTATTGGGATTAACATCTTTCCATTCCTCATTAAACCATCTAACAAGTCCTTTTTTAGTTTTTTCACCTGTATATCTACCTCCCAATTCTTTATATCTTTTAACTAACATTCCGCTTCTGTATGCTGATGGTTTTTTATACATAGCATAAACCTCCTTTTTTGCTTTCTCATAAATATCTTTATCACTTATCATTTTATTACTGAAAAGAAAAAAGTCTACCATAAAATTTTCCAAGCATAATAGCCATTACTACCAATCACTTTTTGCTCACCTTCATGACGTAGTCTATAAAGTCTTCTTTTTTCATTAGCAAAGGTATCCCCCTTTAGTTTTTTCCAAGTAGGGAAATCATTGTATCCAATTGCCCCTATACTTGCTATTTTTTTACCATTTTTATAAACATCTATTTTCTTTTTTGGATTAGATGAGTTTTTTATTTCTACACCAAGTTTTCTCGCTTGTTCTTTACTATAGTCTGTTATAAGATACATTTTATTAAAGGTTATATTTATTTTGTAAATAATTCTTACAATATTCTACAACGAGTTCTGTGCTATAAAACCATCCTGTATAAATCTCTTTAGGAATTATTATAGTTTCATATATACCAATATTATCTGTGTCCATAATCATAACTTCGACTTCAGCATCTTGCTCAAAAGGTATATTTATTTTTTTAATTGTATACTTGGTATATGTTTTTACCGTTGTAATAGTAATAGGCATATCAAAATTGTTAGTATTCATCTTTATTATATACTGGAAATTTTTTATGTTTGTAAAAGTTTTATTAAACGCCATCTCATATTATAATTTACCGCATTACCACTTCTTGATTGTAATTGACGTGTCCCAGTCCACTGAAATAATATATTATTACCCGCAAAAACGGTTATAACAGGTTCTTCTGTATGTATCATAGCCGAAGTATAGGTTCCATCTGCAATATCACTTTGTCCCACAAACATATAAATACTCGTCGCATCCAGGCTATTACCTACGTTTCGAAAAGTTCCGTCTATCCCTAGTGTGCCCGATTGTCCCCCAGAAACCGTTGTTATTTCACTTGAAGAAGGATTATAAAATAGTAAATCATTAGATATATTTCCAGTTAAATTTCTAATAGGTTTAATACAGGTTGACGATGCTGTTGTATTATTCAAAATAGAACCAGAAGCATTAATACAAATCGAATTGGCTCCTGCCGAAGTTGAAGAAGCACGGTTCCCGATATTAATTGAACTTGCACCTGCGTTTGTGTTCCCTGCTAAAGTCCCGATACAAATAGCATCATTACCACAGGTATTTCCCGTTTGAAAACCAATTGCTATAGAATAAGCACCCTGATTACTATTTCCTGCTTCCATTCCAATCGCAATAGCGTTTGACCTTTGTGAAAATCTACCTGATAAATTTCCAATATTTATAGAATTTTCTCCTACATCGTTTTGTCCAGCCAAAAAACCAATAGAAACAGCCTTTGTTCCTTGATTACTTGAACCAGACCCGTATCCAACACATAGAGCACCATTTTGTTGCTGAACAGCACCTGTATCCTGTCCAATCGCTATACATTGACTTCGTTGATTACCGAAACCACTACCATCGCCAATCGCAATAGAATAAGCACCTTGATTACTATATCCTGAAGACCGACCGATACAAATACTATTATTTTGTTGCCCTGTAAAAGCACTTGTGTTTCCAATCGCAATAGAGTTTTGACCCTGATATCCTCCAGAATTAAATCCAATCGAAACTGAATAACTACCTTGTTTAGTTGACCCAGCCTGAAACCCGATAGCAATAGAACCAGTTTGTTGAAAAAAATAACCACAACCCGCCCCAATTGAAATAGCGTTATTACCCTGATTATCTCGTGATGATTGTTGACCGATCGCTATTGAATTTAAACCTTGATTTGAGTATCCAGCATTTTCTCCAATCGCAATTGCTCTGGCTTGTTGTCCGGTCAAACCAGCAAAAGAACCCACCGCGACACAACCAAATTGTTGACCGTTAGAACCTGCGTTATTTCCCACTGATACGCATTGAGCGTTTTGACCCGAAAACCCAGCCTGATACCCGATAGCAACTGAATTTACATTTTGTGAAAAACAACCTGCTTGCCAACCGATTGCCACTGAATAACTTCCTTGTGTGTTTTGACCGCATAAATGACCGATTGCCACAGCACCAGTTTCTTGATAAAATTGACCGGCTTGATAACCAATTGCTACTGAACTATCACCTTGAAAATTATCCGCTGATTGATAGCCGATTGCTATAGCGTTTTGACCTTGTGAATTATTTCCGGCTTGATTTCCAATTGAAACAGAATTTGTTCCTTGATTTAAAGCAGAAGCATTACTGCCGATCGCTACCCCGTAGTTTTTTTGATTATTTGACCCCGCATTATAACCTACCGAAACACCTGCTAAGCCTTGTAAATTTGAACCAGCATTTGAACCAATCGCTACGGCATAATCATTTTGTTGTGTTCTTCCGGAAATATTCCCGACGGCAACCGCAAATTGACCTTGACCAGTATAACCGGCTTCATTTCCCACCGCAACCGCATATAAACCTTGCGAATTGTATCCTGACCTATTTCCTACCGCCGTCGCGTAATTTTGTTGACCAGTAAACGCCGAAGCATTTCCAATTGCTGTCGCAAAGTCTCCCTGTTGAAAACAAGCTGATTGATTTCCTACTGCTGTGCTGTAGATACCCTGACCAGTCAAACCGCTTGCTCGCCCGATATGAACGTATCCAAAAACACTATTTTCAGCCTCCCATTTACCAGTATAAATCGACCAATATGGATAATTACTATGTGAAACACCTTGAGCCGAAATATATCCAGTGGGTCCCGTATAACCTGTGTATCCTGTATAACCAGTATAACCCGTATATCCAGTATAACCAGTATATCCAGTATAACCTGTATGTCCAGTATAACCAGTATAACCTGTGTATCCAGTATAACCTGTATAACCTGTATAACCTGTTAAACTAAAACTCCAACTTGAACCGCCTGAACCGTTGCTTGATAAAATTTGACCATTTAACCCTCTACCAGATGGTAAAGTAAAACTATTATCTCTACTGTTAAATTGATTTGAAGTAGGAACTGAATTATTATGAATAACCCCTAAAAATTCATAAAGAGAAGTATGAGCATTATATATAAAAATTATTAATCTATTTGTTGTTAAAAGAACAGTTGAAGTTAAATTTGTTCTATCAGTTTGAAAAGTAGTTGATAATGTTGCTGAGTTTAAAAAATAAAATGGTTGTCCATTTGGAATAGAACCATCTGATGCTGGTGTATACGCTACATTTGTCCAACTTCCATCAGCATATCTACCTCCATTTACTGTTGAATTTCCAAGTGGTTGAGGGTTTGTAGCCCCACCTTGAACTATGGTTTGATAATTAGGAGGATAAAATCTAAATATTTCTCTCACCATATTGCTGTTATTTAAATTTATAGTTTGATTTGATGTATTTACAACTAAACCACCTGTTATTGTATTATTACCTGAAAAAGTATTATTCGCTGTTAATCTTGCGAAATCTGTATCAGTATATAAACTACTTACAAGATTATCATTAGCGTCGGTCAATACTATTTTATTAGCAGTTAAACCACTAACTTGGATATTAGGGGTAGTTATTTTTCCTGTCCCTTGTAAAGTTAAATTTTTATTAGTACCTAATATAGTATTATTATTAATTTGTATATCATTAGTATTTGAAGTATTTCCAAATGTAATCAAACCTGTAGAATTAGTATATAATTGAACATTAGAACTTACAGGTGTTGGTTGAATATTATTTGTGTTAAGATTCGTAATTCCTCCAGTAGTTGTTGTTAAGTTTGGAATATTTGCTGATGTCAAAGTTGCTGTTGTCGAAGTTAGAGTATCAATTATACCTACATCAGCATCGAGATTTTGAATATTAGCATTATTAATTTCTGCTGTATCTACTACAAGGTAATCAATTACAGTTTCTACTAAGTTGGTAATTGCGTTATAATTACTTGTTGAACTCATAATTTATTAAAAACAATATTAAAAAATAGTGTAATAAAAAAAATAAATAATATATTTTAGTGTAATAAAGATATGAATATCGAAGAGAAACCTAAAATATCCACAGTAAAATTGACTAAGAAAGGATTACCTGATAAGAGGGCTGAAACCAGTAAGAAAAATTTAGAAAAAGGTAAATCTATTATCAAACAAGCATTACAAAAAATTAAAGAAAAACCACAAGAAATTACCCAGAAAAAGGTTGAATATAGTAGTGATGATTTTTCTACAGATGACGAGGAAGAAGTTCTTATACCAGTCTTAGGTGAAGGTCAAACAAGTGAAACAAATGAAAAATTTACATTTGAAAAAAAATTTGATGAATTACAGGCAACATATAATAACAAAATTAATTTATTAGAAGAAGAAACAAAAATGACTAAACAAGAACTAAAACTACTTAAGGAACAAAATCAAGCATTGAAGAAATCTATAACTGGTTCTTTTCGAACACACGCTGGAGTATTGAACCAAGAGATGTATTTGAAATTTTAAGAACTTTTTATCCTCTATATAATAAAATAAATGAATACGCAAATAATCAATAAAGTTAAGGTGAAACCTATAATCAATAATATCACCGAAGAAATTACCGATGTGAAGGGAAAAGAGTTATTTGCCAATAATCTATCTAATATTTTCATTTGTAGTAGAAAACGAAGCGGAAAGAGTAGTTTAATTGGAAATATACTTAAAAAGATGGCTGATAAAAGAACTACAGTAATAATTTTTAGTAGCACTAATAACATCGATCCGTGTTGGATAAATATCAAGGATATGTTAGAAAAAAAGAATATCCCAGTTATATCTTATACTCATTTTATAGATGATGAAACAGGAAATAATTTACTTGAAGATTTTATGAAGGATTTAGAAACAGAAATATCTGTTGAAGAACCAATAAAACAGGTTTCTTCTAATATTATGACTGGAGATGGAATATATTTAAAATTTGATGAAGAAGACAAAGAAATTAAGGTAAAAAAACCTTATGTTCCAAAAAAATCTGTTCCTAAGTATATTCTATGTTTTGATGACCTTAGTAGTGATTTAAGGCACACCTCTATTATAAAAAATTTAAAATCTAATCGTCATAGAAAAATAATGAATATACTCTCGAGTCAGTATTTTTTAGACCTTAACACAGGAGCAATTTCTAATCTTGATTATATGATAATATTCAAGGGTCAAGACCAAGATAAATTAGAAAAGATACATAAAAGACTTGATTTAGGAATAGATTTTGAAACTTTTAAAAATTATTATGATTTTGCTGTAAAAGACCCATATAATTTCTTATATATTGATATTCGAAACGATGAATATAGAAAAAACTTTAATGAGAAACTAATAAACTAACGTGGAAAGTAAAAAAAATAAAAAATAATCTCTTATATAATAAAGAATATGCGTAAATATAAGAAAAAAGTTATGAAAGGAGGAGCGACTGATGTTCCAACTCTAACGAAAGAAGAAGTGTTGAGTGACCCAAGAATTAAACAAGCCCTTGAAATGTATGTTTCACAAGGTGGAGCAAAAATTAAACAAATGGGAGGCGGATGGTGGGCTGATTTTACAAAATTTTTAAAGGATAATAAAGTAATCTCAGTAGGAACAAAAATTGGATCGGCAATTGCTAATGCTACTGGGTATCTACCCTTGGGTGTTGCTCTCGCTGGAATTTCTACAACTGCCCAAGCACTTGGTTATGGTAAAAGAAGACCTATGAAAGGAGGAAATCTTTCAGCAAGTTTAATTGCCTTTCCATCTGTTTCATCAGCAATCCCTTATTTAAAATTTTAAATAAATTATCTTTTATATAATAAATAATAAATAAAATGGAAGGTGAAGGATATTTCTTGAGAGAGGCTGGAAAATTAAGCCCAAAAATTAGAAAACTATTAGAACAAGTTGGTGAAGATAAAATTACAAGTATGGTTATGTTTAGAAAACCAATTAGTCTTTCAGGTCTTGCCAAATATCTTGGCGTTTTGAAGAATACCCCGTATGATAAACTGTTTCATCTCGGCTTAATTTTGAATGGTAAATACCTATTAGACAAACAGGAAGTTATTCAT
>Ga0181355_1001440_pt1 | contig 10484 bp, 16 predicted proteins | sample Fa13VDMM15DN_FD_130099 | JGI IMG/M metagenome (GOLD analysis project Ga0181355, IMG submission 130099) | Freshwater viral communities from Lake Michigan, USA - Fa13.VD.MM15.D.N | ecosystem: Environmental > Aquatic > Freshwater > Lake | place: USA: Michigan | collected 2013-09-23 | reverse complement strand
TTCGCTCGCGTGCTCGCACACCTCCGCCTGTCAATTCCCCCTAAGGAGAGTAAAAAACCCTATTGCTAGGGTTAGTCTCTAGTTATTTACTTGCTACCGTTGTAGATCCAGGACCAGTATTCAAATCCCTGTCTAGTTCTTGGCCATGCAACCATCATCATTATATCTATGTTAGTGTCAATACAGCTTTTAGTGTAGTTTTGACCATGTAGTAGCCTAGTTTCTTCAATCAGGTCTAGTCTCTGCTCTCTTGTTAAATCATTTAATCTCATGTTGTTGTTTGTTTTAGTTTGTTAGTATTAGACTATATAGCGTATATATAGTCTATTTGATCTTGGGTTAGTATTAGTTTGTATCTGCTTATGAATTGACTTTTAAGATCACAGATCAAGTCTTCATCATATTCTAATTCTAGATCTTGTAGTTGATTTTGAATAGTGAATAATTGTTTAATAGTAATTTCTAGTTGAAAGATTAATTTGGTCATAATATTTAGTATTTAGTATTTATAGTTATTACTTTGTTCAGATATATTATCAGATCTAGACCGTGCTTAGACTGTAAGCCGGTTATATCTACTAGGTCGCTTACACATATATTATCAAGTAGTCGTCGTGCCCAGACTGTAGATGCTATACGCGCTGCGCTGCGCGCGCGCTTATATTATATATCCATCACATATACTAGTCACATCAAGCACAACGCACACGATCCGGCTAGCATACAATCTACATGCATGCTCAACATAACGTCGTGTACATAGTAGCTGTGCCATCGCAGGCTGCCATGGAAAAAGGCAAAACATTCTGGGAAATCCTGGAAATCGAAGGGGGGCTGGGTTAAATGAATCGATTCTCCGTGAAGGGGTCTCCCCGGAAATTCATATATATAACCCGTTACTTATATATGTCTAACAACATTTTTTCAACGTTAGTTCCATTTAATGTAATGCTTAAGCATTTATTCGTTCTTTAAAATGTAAAGTATATTATACAGTGTGACATTAGGTAGTTATATATACTAATAGTAGGCTAACGTCGCTGTTTTAAGATAGTATTTTACTATGTGATTATAGGTTTATAACGATAATAATATGGCATTCAAACTAAAACAACAGCAACCACCTCCTAGTGAAGACTTTTATAGTAAATATTCGTCTAAGTATTATTCTATGATGAACAATTTAGAGGATAGAGTTAATAAGTCAATGGGAAATCCTTTAGATAAAGCAGCTGACAGGCGTGTTGCTTATACTAATAAGAATAAAGGCAACTGGGTTGACTCTGATAAAGTTGGACATGCTGCAGGCGGAATGTATGTTAGGCAAGCTATATCTAAGAAGATGGGTGGAGGTCTTATAGGTAAGGCAGCTGGTGTAATTGGATCTAATATATTAGGTGTGGGACACGAGTTAAGTTCTTTCAATACTGATCATGGTGTTGCTAGTGGTGTTGTAGAAGCTGGTAAAGATATAATTAATAATTTCATTGGCAGTGTATCTTCTAGTAAGAACCTAGAAAAGAATGTTGAGAAATATGGAACTTCAGGAATGAGTGAAGCTACTAGAAAAGAACGAATGGCAGATATGAGAAAAGAAGACGAGGAGTTAACATCTCCGGCTAAACAGAAATTATCACCTACAGCTAAGAGAGATAAAGCTGCTAGGGATTTAGCATTTGCTAAGACTCCAGCAAGGAGAGCAAAGAAAGCAGACTCTCAAAGAAAGCATCGTGCTAATCCTAATGCTAAGGGTTTAGATTGGGATCACAAGGATCAAAGATTTGAATCACCGGCTAAGAATAGGGGTAACGATGGTAAAGGTACTAAAGCAGAGAGTGGAAAGAATTATAGAATAACTAGATAATATGGGTACTCAGAAGTTTCAAGGTAGAGGACAGTTAGTTGATAGATTGGCTGCTCAGGTTGGAGATAAAGGTATGGCTATCGCTATATTAAAGAAGCGTGGTCATGTTAGTGGTGATGGTAAGTTGACTGCTAAAGGGAAACAAAGAGATGCCATGACTGCTGGTGAACGTGCTAAGGATCGTGCATCTAAAGAGAGTGGTGAACCTGCTAGTAATTTTAGTTATAACCCGGTTACGAATAGAGCTAAGAAGATAGTAAAAAAGAGATAATATGAAAAGTAAATGTGCATGTGGAAAATGTGCTAGTTGTAAGTCTCCATTAAAGAAGACTGCTGCTTGGACACGTAAAGAAGGTAAAGACCCTAAAGGCGGATTGAATGCTAAAGGTGTAGCTAGTTATAGAAAAGCTAACCCGGGTAGTAAATTACAAACTGCGGTTACAAAGAAACCATCAGAGTTGAAAGCTGGTAGCAAAGATGCAAAGCGTAGAAAATCATTCTGTGCTAGAATGTCAGGTATGCCTGGAGCAATGAAGAAACCAAATGGTGAACCAACTAGAAAGAAGTTAGCTTTAGACAAATGGAACTGTTAAAGAGAAAAGACGGTAGCAAATCTAAAAGAGGTTTGTATGATAACATTAGAGCTAATGCAGGATCTGGAAAGAAACCGACAAAAGCCATGTTGCAACAAGAAAAGAAGATAAAAAATAAAAAGTAATATATGGCTAGAATACAAACATATACTAACGATGTAAATATTGATGACTTAGATAGATTAGTTGGAACCGATGGTACAATTGGTGTTGATCTAAATAAAACAAAGAACTTTACATTAGGTGATATAAAACAATATATCTATCCTGGAGTAGAATACGATAACACGGTAACTGAATTATCATTAGCAGAACTAGAAGCAGCATATCCTACAGCAAAAGTAGGGGCTAAAGTTCACTGCTTAGATATTACGCCAACACCGAAAGTGTATGAAAGAACGCAATTAGGATGGTGTTCATACGATATAACAATAGTAACATAACAACCAAAATAAATACCAATGAAAATTTTTTACCAGACCACATCACAAGATGGTCAACCAACAGAAGCCAAGAAATCCCTGTGGAAACAATTAGCCAATAAAGAAAACTGGCGTATTTCACAATTAGAGAATGGTTACTTTCAAACTGAATTTGAAACGGAAGACACATACTTCCACCCAATGACTCGGCGTACAACTATTGAAGCAGCAGAGACCGCTATCGATGAAACAGTTGAGCATTACATTAAGAAGTTAGAATTCTTAGAAGGACCGAAAGTAGTTAAAACATTCAAAAAATAAAACCAATATAAATCAAATCAAATTAAATGGAATACAATACTCCAAGTGAGATCGTTAAGAATCTTACATACGGTAAAGAAGCAAGTAATAAAATATCACTAGGCGTCGAAAAATTGACAAACGCAGTTAAGTCTACATTAGGGGCTTCAGGTAAATGCGTTATTTACGAAGACGCACTAGGTCGACCGGTGATTACAAAAGACGGAGTTACAGTAGCAGAATCTGTAGTCTTATTAGATCCTGTCGAAAACATAGGAGCTACCCTTATTAAAGAGGCAGCCGCAAATACAGTGAGAGATGCTGGAGATGGTACCACTACGGCTACCGTCCTAGCACACTCGCTATTAAGTCAAATAAACAATTACGCTGGTAAAGACTCAGCTAGAAATATTAAATTAGGCATCGACACAGCAACTGCTAGTGTAATGGAATATCTAACAAGTATCAGTATTCCTGTTGAAGGAGAGATGTTACGTAGTGTAGCTAGTATTAGTTGCAACAACGATACAGAATTAGGAAACAAGATTGGTGAAGCATACGAAACTGTCGGTGTAGATGGAGTAGTAATGATGGAGGAATCAGAGACAAATGAAACGTATGTAGAGTTAGTTGATGGTGTGCAATTTGAATCTGGATTGAAGTCTCAATATCTTGTAACAGATAGAGAAAAGATGACAGCTGTTTTAGACTCACCATACGTGTTAATTATTAACTCACCTATACCTAATATTAGAAAGATACAAAACGTCCTAGAACACATCCAAAACACGCGTAGGAGCCTATTGATCGTTGCTGATGTGGAACAACAACCGTATGCAACACTATTAGCTAATAAAGTTAAGGGTAATATCAAGGTAAATATCGTCGACCCTCCGGGATTTGGTGTAACTAAGAATGATACAATGGAAGACCTTGCTTTCTTAACAGGTGCTACATTGGTTAACGAACAAATGGGGGATGACCTTGATCTTATAAGCATCGACATTTTAGGAGAAGCGGTTAAGGCTGTTACAGATAGTAAAACAACAGTGCTACAAGTTGAAGGTGTTAGCGAAGGTTTGCTAGAACGTGTAAACGATGTGCGTAAAAAGATAAAGAATGAAAATAATCCGTATCTTAAAAAGAAATTGGAACAACGCCTTGCAATGCTTTCTGCTAAAGTTGGTATTATTAAGGTTGGTGCTGATTCTAAGGTTGAACTCAAGGAAAAGAAAGACAGAGTAGAAGATGCAATACATGCAACTAAAGCAGCACTAAAAGAAGGTATTGTACCTGGTGGAGGAATTGCTTTATTAGATGCAGCATTTACTGTAAAACCCGGGCATGGATTATTATTTAGTGACGGGGAGAAATTATTATTAGAAGCAATAAAAGCTCCTTTTTATACTATTTTAGAGAATGGAGGATTGGAAAGACCAATGGATTCAATACTATTAAGAAAAGGCAAAGGGTACGGAACTGATGTTACGTGTGGTTGCCAAGTAGATATGGTTAAGAAAGGAATCATTGATCCGGTTTTGGTAACAAAATCGGCGCTGAAAAATGCCGTTAGTGTTGTAACTACTATAGTATCAGCAGATTGTATAATCAGTAACATGAGAAACTAATGCAAGCGATAAACTACTACTTAATTATAGAGCATATAAAAGAAGCACCAAAGCAAATTGGAGGTTTAGATATATTAGATTCACAGAATACAGAGCTTAGATATTTAAAAGGTAAGATCGTCAGTATTGGTGATTTAGTTCCCAACGTATTAAAAGCTGGTGATATTATTAGATATGATAAACATGCTGGTCACACTATACCGATTGACGATCAATTATTGTACGTTATTAAGGTTGGCGATATAATCTGCAAACTGTGAGACTTGGTGCACAAGATTTAAGAGAAATGAATTTATTTAAGTATTACAGGCTTGTCAGAAGATGGGCCTGTAAAACTTATAATATGACAGATGCAGATCTGGAATTACTAATTTATTTGGATTGCAAATCTAGATTTACACGTAATGATTTCATTAACGGTGCTTACACCTATTCGTGGGATAAAAAGCGATGGGAGAGACTAAGAGCAGAAGGATGGATCGATGTTTGGAGACATAGAAACCGCACAACAATAATGTACAGTGTATATAAAACATCATTCAAATGTCAACAACTAATAACTAGGATATATCGTATTCTTTTAGGGGAAGAGGATTTACCTACATCACATAGGAGTAAATTTTATAATAACAAAACATATACGGACAAAGTTTTTAACAAAGCTATTGACGATATGATTAAAGACAAAGACAGATAACATGGCAACACAACCAATCACAACTAGATTATTTAAAGGTGGTAAGAAAGTAGGTTCAAAAAAGCTAAATGCTGGACCAGACGTAATAGTAGCTCCTGATGGAAACAGAGAGATCAAAACTTACGGTAAGTCTAAATTGTTTTATAACGCACCGAAAAGTCCGTTAAATAAATAATCATGGCATTTAAACTTAAAGACCCTAGTTCATTAATGGGCATCGACAAAGTAACGTCAACTGTTAACGCTCCTGTATTCGCTAAGAAATTAGATCCAGGAGTTGGTGCTGAAGCAAACAGAGATGGTACAATATTTGTTGATAAGCGTCTTAATCCAAGCCAACGTAAAGAAGCGGTAATACACGAAACAATGCACCTTGATCAAATGAGTCAGGGTAAACTAGCATATACAGACGATACTGTAACTTGGAAAAAAGATACAAGATCTCCGGCTAGAGTGTATACAAGGCAGACCATGAATGAAGGTGCTCATGCTTTACCTTGGGAAAATGAGATATATAAGAACACAAAAAAATAACATATATGAAATCATTACCTGTAACACATAAAGCAACTAGATCCCCATTAAAGATGTCTGGATCTGAATTGGTTGCTAACAGTGCTCAAGTCCATAAGAAATTTGTAGATGCCGGCGGATATTATGCTGAAGGGCGCAAAGCAGCTGCAGATGAAATAAGAGCAGACGAAAGACAAAAGGCTAGTATGAAAGAGCCTAAAGAAAAACCTAAATTACCAGAGATGGCAGATACTTCAGGAATTGATACGAAAGAGGTTGCTAAAGTCGGCACTCAATTAGCAGTAAAAGCGGCAACAGGCCTTTAATAAAAAAAATATAAAACGTGAAAAACTCGTATATGAAATCTCCTTTAAAGCAAGAAGTAAAAGGAAAAGAGGACCAAAGCAGCAAAACGGTGACCAAAGAACAAGGTCGCGTTGGAAAGTATGCTGCTACAAAAACTACTACATCAGTTAGAGAGGTTAAGAAAGCAGCAGAAGGAGCAAAGGTAGGGACTAAACAAGTAGTTCCAGGAATGGCTAATAGAACCAAAAAGCCAAGATCAGCATGGAAAGGTTCTGATGCTAGTTTAGCTGAACATAACAAAAAGAAAGTGGCTGAATGGGATGCACAAGATAAGAAGGCGATGGAGGCTGCTAAAAAAGCACCAGAAGTTACAGACAAAGCATCCGAACAATCAGCTTCAGGGACAACTTCAAAGGTTGAACTCGAGAAATCGGCTGGTTCTCCAGGGACTAGGTCTAGCACGTTTAAACCGTGGGAACAACGCCAAAACCTTAGACGCGATAGAATTGTTGTAAACAAAGAAAAGCGTGAAGGAAGACGTGGAGTTAGAAATGCAATGAATTTTGTTAAGAACTCTGCTGATTGGGGAAAAATGACATCTGAAGAAAGAGCAGCTGTAAAGAACGAAATTAAACAAGGCAGACTAAAAGACCAAAAAGATAGTGCTTTAACTAGATTTGGAGATGAATTCCAATCTACAACTGAGCAGTTAAGAAAAATGAAATATGGTCAAGGAGTTTCTGCTAAAGCTAAAGCTAAATATCAAGTAGAACACCCTGAAGAAGCAGCTAGCGCTATGATGGATCAAGGAATAAAAAACCTTAATCCTACAAAGTCTAGCGGGTTTACTAATTTAGAAGGCATAAAGAAAGAAGTTAAAGCTGGATCTAATGTAGAACTAACTGAAGAGCAACAAAAGAATCTTCCAGACTTTGAAAAAGCTGGTGCTTCAGCTGAATCTACATCTAGTTCAAAATCTACAGAGAATTCCAATAGACCGAACTCAGATGCTAAAACAATAGAAGCTACAAACAAATTTGCTGAAATGACGGCAAATAAGAATAAGGTGTTAGAGGCAAAGCCTTCTGATTATAAAAGCAGCATGGCTAAACCTGCTCAAAGTACACCAACTGCTGAGTCTAAGTTTACAAGAGGAGAAAAAATGATGGAAGAAGAAACTCCTTTGAAAATGAAGAAATCAAATTTTGGCATGAAAGGATTCGGATCAAAATCAGGATATAATTTTAACAAAAACAAATAACAAAACTCATGAAAAAAGCAATGCCTAACAAAATGATGACTAAGTCCGCAATGCCAGCTAAAGCTAAAGTAACAAAAAAAGTAGTTGCAAAAGCTCCGGCTAAGATGATGTGTAAAAAATAATACAATAGAAATATAATGGCTAGAATAAGTACATACAATATAGATCAAAATGTCACAGCACAAGATAAATTTATTGGGACTGACTCTAGCGGGGGTGTAACAAAAAACTTCACTTTTGAAGGTATCACCAATTTTCTAAACAATACAAGTGCAATAGCAATTGCAGGACAAAATAACTTTTTTTTCCAGACAGATTTATCTCATGGTAGAAATCCTGGTACTATTAGTTTTTCGAGCGGAGGTGGTGTAAATACCGCCTTCAACTCGTTAACAACTATTAGGTTCAGTAGATTCGCTTCATCAGGCAATAATGTATTAGATTATTTACAAACGTTAGTAGACAAGAATGTAATCCTTGCTCAGGTTGATGATGTTAATAATTTTGGAGTTTACAAGTTATTAAGTTTAGACCCCGCTGAATTTGAACCAGATTTTTACGATGCCACTTTTGAAATCCAAGAGAATCATGGTGCATTGTTGTTTGATAAGTTTTACGCTTTTGCAGTATACTCCGGAGCAGCAGCAGACGTACCTACATTACAAAGCGTAACAGATACAGGAAATACAACATCTAATAATATATTAGTACAGAACCCTGGGTATATATCAACTGTTAGCCCAGGAGATATTATAACACAAGAAATTAGTACAGGTAAATATTCTTTTCTAAGTGCTGATGGTATAATTGGTATGGGGAATGGTTCTCAAGAATCTAAGTTTAAAAACACAAATGTAACAAACCCAAATGTTGTATTAGAATTTCCTGATAAGTCAACAGGAAGTTATACTATAGCTACAACTTCTGATTTACCTACTCAATATCTTACATCAGCATTTGTAGATCCAAATATCGGAGATAGACTTAAACCGTTAGATGTAAATTCTAATGGATTTTATTTTAATAGAAGTTTTAACGGGAGTGTTGGGTATACAGCTCTAAATACTAATACAGGTAATGCCGCGGTTGTTAGCCATGGAGTTGGTATAGATACAAATTCATATATAAAAAATATATTTACAGCAAAGTTCGGGCCTAATTATTTTGTACCATTACTTGCTGGAAAAGGAGGCTTATTAGGGACAGAAGAAGTTTTCGTAGGTTCTACTGATGGTAATGATGTTAGTATATTAACAGGGTCAGCTTTTGCTTCTATTACAAGAAAATTTACAGTAAAAGCAAATGGGCAATTATTAATACAAACTGCACCAACTGCTGGCACAACGTCTGATTCTATACTGCTTAGAGATTCATCTGGTAACGTAAAACAAATAGCGTATCCAACTATAGACTCAATTCCAACTGATGGGAGCAGCAATGCTGTTTCATCTAATGGTGTTTTTGACGCATTAGCATTGAAGGCGGATTTAGTTGGTGGTAAAGTACCAGCATCACAATTACCATCTTATGTAGATGATGTTGTAGAGGTTGCTAATTTCGCTGCTTTGCCAGTAACTGGAGAAATAGGGAAAATATACGTTACTTTAGATACAGGTTTTATATATAGATGGACAGGTACTGTATACGTACAAATAGCAACTGGAGGAAGTGTAACTAGTGTTGGATTAACAATGCCAAGTGCATTTACTGTTACAAATAGTCCAATAACAACTACTGGTGATATTGCAGTAACAGGAGCAGGAGTTGCTTCTCAATACGTTCGTGGAGATGGAACTTTAGCAAATTTTCCAACATCGACTGGCGGAGGAGCGTCTGTGTCTTACTACTTGAATGGTAGCGTTTCACAAGGTACTATAGGTGGTGCAGCTTATAAAGAAATAAATGGCACTCCTGTTATTGGAACAGGAACTGACTTTACCATAAATGCTGATGGCTATATAACTCAATTTATTACAGACGCAGGAGACCCAAATAAATTGTCAATACCTGGAGGTAATTGGAATTTTGAAACATATTTTAGTGCTTCTTCAGGAGGAGGTACTCCGCAGTTTTATATTGAATTATATAAATATGATGGGGCTACATTTACTTTAATTGCATCAAATTCTGCAACACCTGAAAACATTACAGGAGGTACATCAATTGATTTATATTTTACAGCTTTAGCGGTTCCTCCAACAGTATTACTTTTAACAGATAGACTTGCAGTAAGATTTTACGTTTTGCATAGTGGAAGAACTATAACAATGCATACTGAGAATAGTCATCTATCTCAAATTATAACTACATTTTCTACAGGATTAACCGGACTAAATGGATTGACTTCTCAAGTTCAATATCTTGCAACAGGAACTGCGGGTACTGATTTTGGAATATCTTCTTCAGGAGATACACATACTTTTAACTTACCAACTGCAAGTGCAACAAGTAGAGGTGCTTTAAGTTTGGAAAATTGGAGTACATTCAATAGCAAACAAGATGCTTTAGTTTCAGGTACAAACATTAAAACAATTAACGGTAACAACGTTTTAGGTTCTGGTGATTTGGTACTTGGTGTAGCTTTAACAAGAGAAGAATTTACTTTTACAAGCTCTCAAAGTTTCACTTTAGCGGGTACACCTAGTTATATTTACGCTGTATTCGTTAATGGTCAAGAACTTAATAGTTCTCAGTATTCTTTTGTTGGTACAACATTAACAATAATAGGTACACTAGAGATAGTAAATGGACTACCTGATAAAGTAAATATCCTTTATACGCCAACAACTGCTGGAGTTTTAGAATACTACACAAAAGCACAAGTAGATACTTTTTTAACAAATAAAGTTTCAACTACAAGAACAATTTCTACTACAAGTCCATTAACAGGAGGTGGTGAT
>Ga0181355_1001439_pt1 | contig 10485 bp, 17 predicted proteins | sample Fa13VDMM15DN_FD_130099 | JGI IMG/M metagenome (GOLD analysis project Ga0181355, IMG submission 130099) | Freshwater viral communities from Lake Michigan, USA - Fa13.VD.MM15.D.N | ecosystem: Environmental > Aquatic > Freshwater > Lake | place: USA: Michigan | collected 2013-09-23 | reverse complement strand
CAAGGGCTTTGGGACACGCGACGAATACGTCCATGCCCAGCTTCTTCGCTGCGAACAGGGCGCAGTATGTCTTACCCGCACCTGCGTCCGAACCATCCTTGGCTACACCGTGGGTGCGGATGGCTTCGACCAATGTGTCGATATGGTCTACTTGGTAGGTGCGGGGGGCGAAGGTCATCCGATTACCTCCAGCCCACGGTTGGTCAACTCGCGGGCCAGTGTGTCTGATGGTATGCGCTTGAGTAGCGCGGCTACGTCGCTTTCAGACATGGTGGATAGGTTGGCAGCGGCGGCGTCCTTAGGGGCGAAGCGGAGAGTGAACCCCGCTGCGTCGAGCGCACGTTGGAAGTCCGCAAAGTCGGGACAGTTGGTAACGTCAGCTGCTACTTTTATGGGGAGGTGTGACTGATCCATGAGGGTGTAGGTTGAGGCTAACTTAGCGAAAACTGCTTGGACGTCAGACATTAACGATGCTTTGGGTGTTGGCTTGGGTGTTAGCTCATCGTGATCTATCAATTCTGAGGCGTGCTGGGTGGAAACCTTCGTGACGGCATACCCTACCTTGTGTGCTAGGCCAGCCGTGTCCTCCGCTTCTACCGTCAGGTGTGCCGCGCCAACGGACACCACCTGTGCTTTGATCTTAAAAACTTCTTTGGTCGGGCGGTCTTTGTCGAAGGTCACCCCGAATGCTAGGAAGTCGTTAACGGTAAAGGTGGAAGGGTCGAATACCATCTCCCCCTGTGTCCTCTGTTGGTTGGGTAGGAATGTCATACCCCTGAGCGACGGGTCTTTAGACACGCCAACCCACAGCGCAACGCTGGTTGCGGGCCTAGCGTGCGCCCACTTTTTAAGTGGGTGGGTGAAGCCCTTCCTGTCGCCTATGGCGCGGAGCGGTATTGTGAAACGTATCATACGCTTTTGCGGGCGGCGTCGAGGGCGGCGCGAGCGGCTAAGTTAGTGTGGACGGCGGCGGCGCACGCTATGAGTGCCTTGTCACGAACTCGCATGGCCTCCGTGAAGACTTCGTTCGCTGCATCGAACTCGGCTAACGCAGCTGACATCTGGAGCACCGCTTCAGCGTGAGCTTCCTCGAAGGGAAAGAGCATCTGGGCGGCGAGGTTCTGTTTGGTGTGTTTGGTTTTTTTCATGGCATCGTGTATATCGCACGCTATACTGGAAAAAACAAACATAAAAATACAGCCAACCCGTAAGAGTGGCTGCATTAGAATGTTAAACTACAATTTATTTTACACGCTCACCACTAGACCAACGGGCTGGCTGAGTGCGAGAGCCATGAGGACGGCGTCGGGTGCGCTGTCGGGAGAGGTGGATGGGTGAACGCCGACTGAGAACACGGGCAGCGTAACAATGCCCGTCTCCCTGTCCCACTGCGACTGCTCCAGTAGCGTCATGAACAAGCGGGACATCGCCTGTTCCTCGTGGCGTTGAGTCGTAAGCTCCATGTCCGAGGACGCGATGACTTGGGCAGCGAATCGCATCGCATTGTTTTGCTTCCAGTGCGGGGGCACTTTACTCCCACCTCTGGTGTTCGCGAGGACGAACATACCTTTCGCTTCGCGCAGCAGGTTATCGAGGGCGGAGGTGAGCGCGGCTATTCGGGTAGACGCAGTTACGGTTATGCCGTCGAGACGGATGGTCTCTTCGGGTTGGGTGGTCTCGTCGGGTTGGGTTGGTTCTGTAGACATGGAAGTTTTATAAAGGTTTGCTGTCTCGTTTGTTACTCTGCCAGACGACTTCGCCTTTGACAGGTATGATGTAGGTTCCGTTACCGAACATGAGGCAAGCGGCTGTGGCTTGGTTGACTGTGCCCCAATACAGTTGCGGGATGGTGAGAGGGAACCAAGTGAGTCCGTCCGTGGACAGCTGGGCGTAGTAGTAGCCCTCGTCTTGGACGACCCGTGTCTGGACTCCGTTGATAGGTTGTTTGTCGTTCACTGATTGAGGGTGTGGTAGAGTTCGTAACAGATTTTGCACGCACTGAGTAAGCCTAGAATAAGCACAGTGAATATGATTAGCACGAAGAGTAATACGTCGTTGTCGTTGTCATTCATGGTCAGCGTTTCTTGTGGTAGTGATGGGCGATGAGTAGTCCGTCGGCGTCTCCGTGGTTGCGGATGACCGACTCCAGTTGCGGATACAGGGCGATGCCCTTGAGGAGCGAAGCCTTCTTCGTGTCTGCCTTGGCTACGCCTCGGACGTTCTTGATCGGCAGTGTTCCCGCCGCACCCAGCTGGGTGGTCTGCCAGTCGCGGGGCATACAGGTCTCGACAGGTATGGCCAAGTCCTCGAACACGCAGAGGATCGCCTCGAAGGCGCGATGTCCGAGGAGGACAGCCTCGCTGGCGATAGGCATGGTGAAGGGAGCCTCGACGTAGACCCGGATGTCTACGCCCGCCGGGGTGGCCGGGCCGATGCAGTGCTGGTGTAGCAAGCCGAACAGAGCCGCCCTGTCTATGCGCTTGGCGAAGCCCTTGGACTTTACGTGAGACACGGTGTCCTTCACGGGGACGGGGCCGTAGTAGGTGAGTGCCCCGCCTACAATGGCGACGGTTCCCGTGGTTCCGTTGTCGATTCCGATTGTGATCTTCATAGGCAGTCCCACTTGCGGAGAGACAGAGCCTTGCGGGTGGGCCTACCTTTCTCGTCCTTCATCGGGCCTTTGACCCCGCTCATGCGAGCGCAGAAGCTCTTGCGTCTGGCGGCGGACTTGGGTGAGGACGCGGCCTCGGACGCCGAGACAGGCGGCTTCAGCCTCGATCCGGTGGTGCGGTTGTAGTGGTCGCGGCCCGCTTGGTTGAGTCCGCCCTCTGGGTTCTGGTGTTTTTTAAGTGGCATGGTTAGGTTATGATTAGTCGGGATCGTTTGGGTTTCGTGTCCAGTCTGCCGATGTCTTCGACCACTGGAGCCTCGCCCTGCTTACGGGCAGCGGAGGCGGCACGCAAGTGAGCTGTTCGATCAACAGGGTTGGCTACGGCATCTTGGACTAGGGTATCCATGAACCGCTTCAGCTCGGAGGGACGGACGCACAGGCCAACCTTACGCAGGACGATCAGCGATAGACCCGCCCCACGCAGCGTGTTCAACGTAGACTTGGGCAGCATACGGCGGATGACACGGACAGGGACGGGTATGTCTAATGCTACGGCTAGGGTAACCGCGACCTCGGACTCCTCGGCTACGAGGACAGGCTGGTCTCGGTTACGTGCGGTCAGTCGGCTCATTTGTTAGCGGCATCAATCGCGGCACGCTTGGCCTCGTCGTCGGCGATGAGGAAGCGCACATAGGAAGAGGCGGAGGAGAACCCACGCTTGCGTGCGCGGGATGCAGCCTTGCGTCGGTCGGACAAGGACAGGCGAATGTTGACTTGGGTGGTGAGGTTTTTCTTTTTCATGCAGGGACGTATAGGTGGAGCGTGCGCTAGACAGATGTCAACGGGCGTATCCAGTATTATCGGACAGGCTTGGGCTTGGGTATAAGGTGGGCGCACTCTTGTTCGATCACCGCACCCACACCCACCTTGCGCTCCTTCGCTAGGCGGGCGAAGACATCGAGCAGGTCGTCCATCAGGTAGATGGAGGTCTGTCTGCGGGGAACGTGCGGTGCGGGTGGGCCGCTGTGCTTCTGGATAAGCTCGGAGGAGAACAGGTCGAGCAGCACTCGCGGGACAAAGCGTTCGGGTATCAGTGAGCGGTCACTGAACTCGCGGATGCAGTCACGGGTGGTGGTGGACACACGGCTGGAGGTCTGCGTCCAGTCACGGGGGGCGGGCTCGTTGAGCCGTGTGTAGATGGACTCGTCTCGCTTGTGCGAGAGCATCCAGTTGGGTTCGTCGTCCATCTTGGCGAGGCACAGGCTGGAGCAAGCGTCGAGCAGTTCCCCGTGAGAGGTGCGCTCAAGGCGGCGCACGTTGCGGAGTGCCGAGTGGTAGACGGGAGGGAGGTTGTAACAGATGGTGGTTAGCATGGTATGGTAGCTCACGATGAGCTAAACCCTAAGTTGTGTTTATCAAGAAAAGATTTGGGGATTATCGGACACTCTGTGTGTGGGTGGGTGAAGCTGGGTTCACAAGTCATAATGTCATATCCGTTCTCCCGTAAGAATTATTTTATATACAATGTGTTTATATACACAATTTATTTTATAGGGCAGGGAGTTGTGACTTATGACTTATGAACGGGCACAAAAAAACCCCACCCGTGTGGGGGTGGGGTCGTGTATCTGTGTGTCTGTCTACGTGTTACAGCTTGGTGACCACTCGCTTGCCTACGTCTCCGACCATGCCGTCCAGTTCGTCGGGCTTGGGTGTTGCCTTCGGGTAGGAGTGTGTGCCCGTCTTCGGGTAGGAGGAGTAGTCCGGTGCGAACCGTGTCACGTTGCGGGTCGTGGACTTCTTGGCTGGCTCCAGTGCGGTGCGCCGCTTGAACCACACGTTGAACGGCTCGTCCATCTGCGGGTTGTTTGCTACCCCGTGCGTCCAGCAGCAGAGCAACCACTCGCCGATGGTGCGGTTGCGCTTGTAAACCCGAACGCCTGTCGCCAACCCGTCGGTGTCTAGGCTGGCGTTGGACGAACCTTCGACACGGTAGACACGGAACTCCGCATCTTGGTGGACGAGAGCGCAGACCCAACCGACTAGGTTGATCGTGCCCTCGCTTATTGCGGGAACCTTGGTCGGGTTAGTTGCTACGTCGTGGACGGTCACAGTTGAGTTTTCGATGAGGGACATGGGTGTTGTGGTGGTCATGGTATTACTTGGTTGATGTTGTGGTGAACCCTCTCTTCGTGAGGGCTGAAACTAATTCGGGAGGATCTAGTCGGGGGCTGGGTCGCCGTGACTTGCCGAGCATGACCTGCAAACCTAGCAGGTGCAGCATGAGCAGCGTTGATGCGCCTACCTGCTTACGCAGTGAGGTGGATACGAGCAGCGTGTCTCGCCCAAGCACCCACAGTGAACCCTCACGGGACACACGGAAGCGAATGAACAGGAGCAGGAAGCGGAAGGTAAGGGAGGTGGTATTGTGTTTCATGGTGGTGAAGTGTGGGCCTAGCTCACGTTGAGCTAAGCCCACTGTTGGGGTTACTTGCGGGCCTCCGAACGAGTCGCTGTCAGGATGTTGGGTAGGCAGGTAGCCAACGCCGTGGGCAACTCGCTTGCCGTGAGGGCGGATACCTTGTGCTTGTGCTTCACTAGCCCCAGCGAAGTGCCGATGCCTACGAGGATGACCTCGACACCCGCTCGCTGAGCCAGCTTGCAGTTAGCGTCGAACGCCTTCGCCTCGTCCCTGCCTACGTTTCCGTCGGTGAGGATGATGGCAATCTTGCGAGCCTCCTTGCGGCTAGCTAGACGGGACGGGAGTATCGCGGCAGACAGCGCAAGCGGAGTGCCTCCATCGGCGAAGGGTTGCTTGACCCTCGCGACCTCGGCTCCACGGAACGGACGGTCGAACCGCTTGGCGACCACAGTGCGGATGCCTACGGCGTAGGAGTTGGGCGTCGGGCCATTGCCACACCCTCCAACGAAGTCGAAGTATCCGCTGTCCCATATACCAACCTCGGTGGCTACGCCGCAACGCTCCAGTGCCTCGACGAGTATCTGAGTAGCGAACCCTGCCGCCGAACACTTGCAGACATCGCGCCCACTGCCCCCACCTACGTTGAAGCGGTCAGTCATCGAGCTAGACCCGTCGATGTAGATGCCGACGCAAGCGGACTTGACGTCGCCTCGTATGTCTTGCTCCCACACTCGACCACCGTGGGTGTTGGTGGCGATGGACGCGAAGGACGATCTGTCCAGACGCTCCCCGTCCTCCTGTCGATTGAGGGTGTAGCCTACGGCTTTCGCCTTGAGCACCCGCTCCAAGTGGGAGGCAAGCGACCCAGCCTTGGCTCGGCTACTCTCCATGTCCTTCTGTGCTGCATCCGAGTGAGTGGCTGCGCTATTCCAGACACCCTTGGCGTAGTGCCCGCCGTCTCTGCCGACACCACCCTTAGGCTGGCGGATGCTGCCAGTGTGGCAGTCGATCTCCATCTCGCCGACGCTTACGAGTTGCCTGTCTGTGTGGCAGTCGGGCATCGCGCCGTCCTCCTGTGCCTTGACCTCTGTGCCCGTCGCACCGGACAGAGCTTGCTCCACGCCGTCGGTGACTGCGTCCATGCCAGCCTCCAAGTCTACGTCGGTGTTGCATCCGCTGTCCGATGCACCAACGCCGCCGTTGTTCGGGCTGTGTTGGCTGGGGCCGTGACTGTGCTGGGCCTCACCCTGTCCAGCCTCACCCTGTCCAGCCTCACCCTGTCCAGCTTCGCCCTCCTCTGGCTCGGCTCCGTCTGGCGTGGCTGTGCCTTCGCCTTCGCCTTCGCCTTCGCCTTCGCCTTTGCCCTTACCTTTGCCCTTACCCTTGGCGTCCTCGCTGTCGTCACCCTTGCAGGTGTCGTCCTTGTCGCCCGCCTTACCCTCGCCGTCGGGTGGGGGTGGAGGTGGAGGAGGCGTCTCCAAGTCCTGCTTGAGGTCGATCAGGCAGCGGGACGCAATGGCTTGCATATCCAGCGTGGTCGAGGAGCCAGCGGAGAACGAGCGGTGGAACTCATCCGCCCACTTCTGAGCCCATGCATTGTCTGCGTCAGAGAACGCCCATGTCTTCGGGGCGAAGCCCGACAACTTGAAGTTGAGGGCGTTGAGACGGTGTGCCACTGGACTACTGGTGGACGCCGTCTTGCTTGCCTCGTCGCCGTCGAGTTCATGCGAGCAGCGGTCATACAGTGCGCCGAGGTTAACGCGGGAGCCGACCCACTTGGCTGTGACGGTGCGGTTGACACGGGCATCCTCGAAGATGTTGGTCACCTTGCGGAGCGACTTCGGAGCATTGACTATGGCGGGGGTGGTGCTGTCCGAATACTGGACATGGCCGACCTCGTGGTCGATGTAACCCTGCAAGACACGCCAGTCTCCGCTGGTCATCTCCTTCGTGGGTGTCGGCAGGAACACGGTCTTGCCGTCCGTGTATGCCGACTTCTTGTCGCTAGCCCAAGCGACTCGGACGCCGGACTGGTGGGTGTATAAGCCAGAGGCGACTGCCTCCAGCAGCTGACGTAGGTGTTCGTTGTTGCTATTGCTCATGTTGTGTTTTCCTTCGTGGTGTCTGGTGTGTGTGTTGACGGGGGAGGGGCTAGCTCAACGTGAGCTAAGCCTCTCCCCCAAGTTGTTTTAGGCAGTGTAGGTAGCCTGACCCGCAGCAGCGGTTCCGGTGTTACGCTGCCAGATTTCCTTGGCGACGACTCGCTCCGCAGGGACTAAGCAGTTGGCGAACGCCCAGCTGAAGGCGTCGTCCATCTCGGCGGGAGGGCAGTCGCATCCGTCGGGTGTCTTGCCCACCACTAGACGGGCAATGCCCACCGCAGCACGGACAGACGGAGCCTGACCGAATGCACGGGCCTCGGTGAATGCCTTGCGAAGCTCGGCGAAGGCGGCGGCAACCTTCGTCGCCGTGTCCTTGGGCAGTCCGACCTTCTCCAAAATGCTGCGCTCCTGAGCGGGGGTCGGATACTCGCAGCGGAGGTGGCGGAAGCGAGACAGGAGGGCGGTGTTCATCGGCTGAGTGCCTGTGTATAGCCCCGTCTCGTCGCCTACCGAGTTGCCTGTGGCGAGCATGACGAAGCCCTTGTGAGCGGTGAACGTCACGCCTGTCTGGCGAATCGTTATGCGGCGATTCTCGCCGACGTCGTTGAGGGTGGGCGTAATTCCCGGCGGGATGAAGTCGATCTCGTCAAAGACGATGGGCACACCAGCCCTCATGCAGACAGGGAGCAAGCCCTCCTGAAAGCGGGTGACCGTATGACCCGTCTTCGGGTCGACCGTGACGATCTCGCGACCGAGGATGTCACCTACGGTTACTCCGCTGTCTGACTGGACGAGGACGAACGGACGACCGACCCGCTTGAACTCCTCGCAGATAGGGAACGTCTTGCTGGAGCCAGCTGGCCCCCACAAGGCGACGTTCTGTCTGGCCGTGGTGAGGAATGTGACATCCCGACCCGTCGCCATCCGTTGATACCCCGCCGAAGGGGTGAGGTCGATGCGAGGGAGCGGAACGCTTATCGCCCCGTCCTGAGCTAGGCTGGCGTCGAGGTTGGCTTGCGCCTCGTCCCATGTCATCGGGACGCCGACGTTGATGGCGTTGGCGGACGCCTTCGCCTTCGCCTCTGCCTCTGCCTGACGGACTTTGTCTGCACGGTCGGCTCGGTCGGCCTTCACCCGTAACTCGACATCGACGACGTTGACCCCGAAGCGGGAGGCAAGGGCAGGTATCTGCGAGGCATCGGCGTTAGGCAGGGCAGTGAGCAGGATGCTGGCAGTCAGGTCTGTGCTCACCTTGAGAGCGGACATGAGAGCGGAGCGGAGGGCGTCGGCTACCTCGACCGCTTCGCTTAGCTCAGGTTGAGCTAAGGCTGGGGTCTCGGTCACCTCAGGCAATACGCTGTCTCGGTCTGCGAGCAGCGGAGCTGGGGCGTTGGCGGCGACCTCGGCGACGTCGATGTTGAAGCGGTCGGCGACCGCGATGATCTCCGCCTTACGGAGGCGGGGGAGTGAGGCAAGGACTTTGGGTGCGTCCGTGAATGCGTCCGTGGCGGCGGATGCCGTGACGGCGGTGCGAATCGCTGCGAGGACAGCGGAGCGTTGATGGGCTGACAGGCTGATGTTTGGATTATTCATGGTGTGGTTTCGCTAACGGGTTGGGTTGTTGCTAGCTCGACTTGAGCTAACTTCCAATAGTATCTCACAGACCTAGTGGAAAGTAAAGAACAAAATGTCTAGCGTGAGTTAGACATCGTGGGTTGGGTTAGTTGCGGGAGGGGTCGAAGTCTTCGCTCATGCCGCCCGCTTTTTTCGCTAGCTCTCGCTCTGCGTCGGTGGCGAACGCTTCGGGGTAGGTGCGCTTGAACGCCTCGAAAACGTCTTGCTCAGGCGGCGGCAGGTAAGACACGCAGTGGTATCCTACCCTCGTGAGGGCAGTATGCACCGCGATGGCTCGGTCTTCCCCGCTTACGGGCAAGGGAAGGGCGAACGGAGGTGTGCTTACGACCATGACTTGCCCCGTCTCATAGTCCTCTGGGCCTTTGTCCATCTCGTGATGGTAGACGGTGAACGCGACCGAGTTGTCGGTGGCGAGCAGAACGATTTTTTGCAGGTTGAACGCATTACCTGAGCGTGGCTCAGCGTGGACGACCACGAGAGCCTGATATATGGATGTTTTCATGGGTGTGGGTTGGGTTTGGTTGGGTTTGGCTAGCTCAACGTGAGCTAGGGTTGCGCTCACTGTTTTCCTCGATCTCTTCGAGTGCCCACCGAACATAGTCGAGTGGGGTTGCGTCTGGGTGTTCTCCCGTGATCTGGTCTTGCTTTAGCATATCCTTTACTCGTTGTGCGACCTCTAGTTCTTCGTTGCGTAAACGCTCGCTCCTGAGGGCACGGGCACGGATCAGGGCAGCGAGGTATAGTTCCGCCTCCTCGGCGGATACGTAGCGGAGCACTTGCCCGTCTAGCTCAGACAGGAGGAACCCGTCGCGGCTGACCGTGAGGGAGTAGTCGAGAGGCAGGGCGAGGGCGAAGCCTACTTGTGGGATTGTATCGTCGGACATGGTGTGTGTGTGTTTGGGTTGGGTTGGGTTGGGTTTGGCTAGCTCACGTTGAGCTAACCGAAGTTGGTTAGAGGCGGGTTGCCTCTTGTTCGTAGGTAAACGGGTCTTCGTAAGGGCTAAAGCCCGACCCGTCTTCGTCGTAGTCGCCGACCTCTTCGTCGGCGAGGATAGCTCGCACCTCCTCCTCAGACATAGGCTCGTCGGGGTGTGTGGTTGCCCACCCTTCGGCGTAGTCCGCGATGGCGCGGGCTTGGGCGAGGGGCGTGAGGTCTTTGAACGGGAGGCGAGGATCGACTTCGTCGTTGTCGAGACCCGAGTCGGCGAACGTGATGTCGTTCTCCTCGGCCTCGGCGTCCTCGGCACGGAGTATCATGTCGAGGAGATCGTCATCGCTCCAGACAGGGGTGTGCTCTGGGTATGCGTCCACGGCGAGGTCGTGGGCGTAGTCGAGCGAGTCGAGGGCTTTGGCGATGGTGGACTTGTCGGCTAGGCTCATGCTGATGAACCGCTTTGCTTGGGTGTAGGTGTAGGTTTTCATGGGTTGGGTTGGGTTGAGGGATAGAGGTCAGGCAGACAGGATGCGTTCGAGTTCCTGCATCTGGTCGAGGTTGCGGTCGGCGAGGGCATCGGCGACTTGGGCAAGGCTACGCGCCGAGCCGCTGTGCTTGACCTTGCCGTCCACCTTTACGGCGAGGGCGAGCTTGCCCCTTGCCTTGCAGAATCCGAGGTCGGGTCGGAGGATTTCGATGGTAAGGGAGTCGGTGTGCAGGACACCAGTCTCGGATACTGACCAAGGCTCGACGATGTAGTCATTGCCAACGGCTACGGCTT
>Ga0181355_1001436_pt1 | contig 10489 bp, 10 predicted proteins | sample Fa13VDMM15DN_FD_130099 | JGI IMG/M metagenome (GOLD analysis project Ga0181355, IMG submission 130099) | Freshwater viral communities from Lake Michigan, USA - Fa13.VD.MM15.D.N | ecosystem: Environmental > Aquatic > Freshwater > Lake | place: USA: Michigan | collected 2013-09-23 | reverse complement strand
CAAGAAGCAGCATTCGGTAATGTAAATCCGCAACTCCTAGACCGTGTGCTGGATCCATACCAAGACGACCCCCAACTGTCGCAGCAGGACAATAGAGCAAGAGAGCAAGAATTAGACGGCATCCATCGTCGTATCGCAACCGACATCAATCAATATGAGGGGCAGACTGGAAACGATATTAACGACCCCAATATAGATCCTCAAAATATTATAGATGCTTTTCCAGATGATACGAGAGATGAGATCCAGCAATTCTACGGACTCCAAGATGACGGCGAAATAGACACATTTATCGCCGAGATTGTAGATCAACTCGGCATCTACCGACGACAGAACGCAGTCCAACCCCAACCCCAGCAAGGAGGACCAGCACGACCAACACCCCCTCGTGGGCGTCCAGCAGACGAGAATAGGAAGATGGCGATAGCAGCAGCAGCAGACAGACTGGGTCTCCGTGATGCCCTTACTGGATACGCTGGAAAGACTAAAGCAGAGAAGGGGCAAGTTCGCCAGCAACTCATCGCTGTTGCGAATGAGTTATTCGGCGGTCAAGCAACTCCACAACAGATCAAAAGCACGAAGCGTTATTTAGAGCAGATGGTAGGATTCGGTGGTAATATGAATGGCGGTTTTCTGGGTGAGTTGCTTTTTGACGGTGTGTCCCATTTAGCGAAGAAAGCATTAGACACCCCAATCGGTTCAACACTCGGCAGTATGTTAAGGAACAAGGTTCAAGACGGCGTCCTTAATTTCTTCAATAAGGGCAGAGGAAGGGGTGATCGCTCCCAACCCCTCCGCATCGCCAACAACTTTGACGGCAACCAAGCGTATAGACCCAACACCCTCGCTGATTTAAAGAACCGCCAACGCCTTTCATCACGAGGCGACTACGTTGGCGACTCTACTGGTGCGATCATACCCAATCTTCAAAATAGGGGCGTCCTCGGTAGTGCGAGGCGTATGGAGAGGACGAGGATGGAGGGTGAGGGTGTAGCGGAGGTTCTCGCAGCGATCGCTAGTGGGGGTAGAACCGCTATTGAGAGTTATCTGTTTCCAGCGGTTGTGGCGATGTTGAGAGCGGTTGCGAGCGGTGCTGTTGCTGCCCCAGCAGCGATCACTAGCATCGCACAGACTACGAGGGGTGTCTATCAAAGGGATTCAGTCCAGACCGTCGTTCAGTATATTTACAACCACCCAGACGTTATGATACCGATTCTGTTGAAGTTCTTTCCTATGTGGGGGACTTCCGCCCTCGTCCTACGTCTCATACAATCATATATGGGTCTAAAACCAACTGGAAGGGAAGACCAGCAAGCACCGCCCCAAGGACGCTACGACGGAGCAGATGCCTACGGCAACGGTGCTGGTCGTTGTTGTTTCAATTCCTCTATGTGTAATGGAACAAAAGCGTATCGTTTTAAACGAGGCGAAAAATCCGCCAACGTCCGCAAGGAGAGTGTTAGGGGTGGTATGAATGGAAGCGGAAACGGCGTAGAGATTAACGTCAAGTATTCCAAGTTGCCGAAAGCACTCCAACCCACCCAAGAGGATCTCCACCCCACACCACGCAATACTGGGGGGGTGCGTCGCCCTCGTCGCCCTCGTTTGCCCCAAGAGAGTTATGAGGGATACCAAGACGAAGAGAATGACGTATATACCCACAGCGGTCGCTTTCCAGACTCCTCCCCCCTACTTCATAGCGAAATGCTACAAGATAAGGCGTTGGGATTGTTGAAGGGGATGCCTCGCCGTATCGGCGTTGAAGACCCCAAGTTTAAACCCAAGTCATCGTAAGGGGTCAATCACCAAATCACCACTTTTTTATGTTTTTTGATAAGTTCCGTTTTATCAAAAATCATCTACCGAACTACCAAAAAAATCATTTTATCTCTTTTCTGGTGATGCGTGATTTTTCACGATTTATGGAAAAAATTGAATTGCTAATATTGGGTAAAATGATCTCCAGCGATTGACGCAAACACGACAACTACTACGACGATGACCTCAAGGATTTATATCAAGAAAGAAGGAAAGGAATATACCCAAGGAAACCCCCCAGAGAAAGTCCGCCAACTCTTGGCGAGTGGGGCGACTCACGTGATCCAGAGAAAGAACGGCGAGGTCGTTCCAATCAGCACGATTGACGATGTCAGCGACACCGATCCTATGAAGGAGGCGTTGCGTGAAGCGTTGATGGATACTGTTGATGCGGTGAATGTTGAAGACTACACGCAAAACGAACCCCCCACCTTCACCCAAGACTACATTCTCGCCGACGGAACCAAATGGATTGAAGGTATGACTACGAACAAATATGACTCACACGCCAGAAAGAAACTGATGGATACGACGGTGGATGCCCTCAAAAAGGACTGGGATGTTGAGTGGGGAAGTGATGTGGGTGCTGGATTCACCGCCCAAGAGGGAAACTATATTGACGATGCGTATGATGAGGACTTCTACCGCTTCCTCGTGAGAAAAAAGAACAAGGAATACTCTTCCAACGCCGAGAAGATGGTTCAACTCCTCACCGTATCTTGGTTGCTGGAACAATCAAGAAGGAAGTCCGTGAGGTTTGGAAAAGAGGGGGGCGGTTGGAGTTGCGGACAGACCAGCGGTGTCTGGGCGGACTTCCTCCTTCAAATCAAAGTGAGGGATGACTTCCAAGGATACTGCCCACGCAGAGCATTCTTCGTCGGCATCCGCCTCCACGCCAAAGTCCTCCCAGAGGGTCTCCAACTCCTCAACCCACTCTGGAAACCATCCTTCACAATCGTCAAGACCGACTTCTTCTACGAACCAGAAAACTCTGGTATGACGACCGTGATGTTTCCAAACTACGGCAACCCCTATGTCTGCGAGGAGGTGAAAAACTGCCTCAAAGCGTTTGAGGAGGCGAGAAAAGAGGCGAAGAAGGAGGCGAAGCGTTGGGCGATCGCCCAAGCAACCGAAGAGAGTCGTGAGCGTGATCGTCTCCACCGTGAGCGTCTGGAGGCGGAACGGATGGAGGCGATGATTGATGAGACCGTCGTCGCCTACAACGCCCAAGTGAAACGCACCAAAGACCTCATCACATTCAATCGCCAACACATCGCCGACCCCCTCACCAAACGGATTGACGCAAAAGAGGCGGAGCGTCAGCGTGAGGTTGCCGAGCGTCGCCACGCCGAAAAACTCCAACAAAAAGAAGCGGAACGCCTCGCCAGATTCGCCCCAGCATTCAAATCAAAAACCAAGTAAAAATCAAAACCAAAAGGGGCAGGGTAAGACCCCTTTTTTATTGGGGTCGGTAGTTTGGTAGTTGATTTTTGATAAAACAAAACTTATCAAAAACCGTAAAAAAGTGGTGATTCGGTGATTCACTTCACCCAAACATACACATACTCCTTATACCCCCCAGCGGATCGCCCCCTTGATAATTCTTGCTTTCCACCCTTCGCCAAAGGCAACTCAAAACGATCGCTGGGTTTTCCAAGCACGGTCTCCGCATCGCCGAGCATATCACCCCCACCCCCCTTGTGAGGTATATTCATCGCAAACTTACCCCCTTTCTTCAAACCAGCATACACCCTCCGCAGAACTGGAAAATAGAACTTCTCGTTGAACTCATCTCTCGTCTCATACGACGGCATATCCTCATACTTCTCCAGAGTGAAATACGGCGGTGAGGTAAATACGGTGTCGTAGTTCAGTTTGGAATAATCCACCTTCGCACTATCAGCATAGATCATCTTCACACGATCACGCACCCCCAACTCCGCAATCATCTTATCATACCCTTTTTTGAGGTCTCTATTCGTATCTATTCCTATGTATTTGGTATCTGGTAAAACCATCGCTCCTACCATCCTACCACCCCACCCAGCACTAAAATCAAGGATGTTCTTCGCCCCCAATTTACAGTAGATCCATTTCGCAACCGAGGGTTTAAATGCGGATATACTACCGAAATAGAGTTGCTTTATTTTGAGAGCAGCGTAGTTAGGGTTACGAACCGCCTTTGGCGAGTTCTTCGCATTATACGCAAGTAGTTTTTGGATATAGGGTTTATCCTTCAATTTTCCAGCGAGGGCGTCTATGAAGGTGTAGAGGTTATATCCTTTTGAAAACGTATCCATACGAGCAGCAAACGTCGCATCATCCACTACCTTCAAACCAGCACGACTTTTCGGCAACATAGGGTCATCACACGACAACCCCTTCAACTTCTCGTAGTCCGCCATCACTTCTTCTGGCGTCCAGTCAATAATCGTCTTCGCAATCGCAATCTTCGTAGGGTTCAACTTCCCCCCACTCAACGCAGGGTTGCCGTCCCACAAGATCGTAATCGCAAGCGAGTTCCGTGAGGTTGGATCGTCCCTCCAGTTCCCCTTTATCCCCATCGCCCTCGCCAGATACGAACTCTGTCGCTTCTTTGCCGTCCCACGAGGAAACTCCCCCTTGTTCTCTAAATGACGCCAGATAATAAAATCCCTATAACCGACACGTCCAAACCCCACTCCCTCATAGACCAGTTTCGCCACGCCATCCTCGCTGAACTCCAGCAACTCTGGATCGTATCCGTGCTTATCCGCATTCGTCCTCGCTTCCATTAGGTACTGCTTCGGCGACATCCCTATCCCATCAAGGTATCTTTTAAAATCCATCTGCGATGTTCTTTCTAATTATAATACACACATAATATTTAATAAATATAATCTACGAACATATATAAGAATGGCGGACATCTGTGAAAAACGTATCGTATCTGGCGACATCGTCAGCATTATAAACAAACTCAAATACAAGGATGAACCCATCGCTATTATGGGGTCGGCAAAACTCGCCATCCAACGCTACTACAGCGACATAGACCTTTTCTCCCAAATCAGCGAACCAACATCCGCCCAGAAAATCTACGACCAACTCCGTCTCATTTTAAAACGAGCGAAGGGTGATCGGTGCGGTGCCTTATACTTCATAGAACTAAAAGTCCAGAACACAGATGAAAGCAAGACCAAGTTCAACAACATCAAGGACTTCACGCAATCCGCCTTCCTACGAGCAATTGACGGTAAAAATCTGGATTTCATCAAGATTGATTATGTTCTCTATTTAGCAAACACCTTCACAGAATTATCCGCCATATACAACTTCACGGAACCGAAGAGCGTGGAGGATCCACTCAAGGCGTTAGAAGACGAGGTTGCCGAATATAAAAGAGACGGTAATTTATTTAAAGCATACAAGAGACAATTTTCTATCTACAATATACAAGGCAAAACAGCGGAGATGGTTCGTCTAACACGTCTATTCAATTCGCCGATTGGAGCGATATACCAGATGAACTCGCAACTCAAGGCGATCAAATTGCTACTGGAACACCACAAGGACGAGAAGACCAAGAAACGAGCGGAGTTCGCACTAAAAGAGTTAGGGGTTGGCGAGGATACGTCCGCTATTGACTCTCTAATCAAGTCCAACGATGATAAAATCCAACAAGAAACAGTTAAGTTCTTCAAGAAATAATATAATCATATTATAGTATAATATACATATATGTCGCTGAACGTGGAAAAGGTTGGACGCCCTCTGGCGTCAATTGAAGGCGATGGTTATCTAAAAGGAAAGCAAATATGGGTTGCGACTGGAAGCGATAAACCGAAGGAGGGTTTCCCTCGTCTAGAATTACCAGAAGAGTTCCACTTCCAGCAAATCCCCAACACTAAAAGCGAGCGTGAGATCCTCTACTTAACTGGTGCCTCTGGTTCTGGTAAATCTACATACATACGTAAATACTGCGAGAAGTTCAAAAAGGCGTATCCAGACCGAGACATATACCTCTTCTCATCGCTGAAGGAAGACGAGAGTTTGGATGCCATAAAACCCTTGAGGGTGAAGATGGACGAATCCCTTTATAAAAACCCCATAAAACCAGAAGACCTTAAAGAGTCCCTCGTCATTTTTGATGATTGCGACGTTTTGAGCGATAAGAAGATCCGTGAGGCGGTTATGTCGCTATCCAACCAAGTTTTGGAAATCGGTCGTCACTACAAAATCTCCGCTTGTTATGTATCGCATTTGCCTACGAATAAGGGCGACACACGTCGCATTTTAAACGAGGCACATTCAATCATCTATTTCCCCCACAGCGGATCGCTACGTGGAACACGCTACCTTTTGGAGCAGTATGTAGGTCTAGACATCAAGGACATTATGAAAATTAAAGCGTTGGATACGAGGTGGTGCTGTATATTCAAAAATTACCCCACGGTGGTTATGACCGAAAAGAACTGCTGGTTGCTCTCTGCTGGTCTCGCCGAGGGTGATGACTTGGAAACAATCCAGAAGGAGAAAAAATAAGGATAATAAAATGGGGGGAGTCTATTTTATTATTCGTCGGCGATCTTGGTAGTAGGGATAGGAATAGGGTTGCTTGGAAACTGAAACTCTGGGTGAAACCGCTTCAACATCTTACAGATGAGCGAGGGGTCTAAATGCTCCACTTTGAGGTAGTGCTTCTTGTTCTCCCTAAATAGGGCGTGTTCCTCAACAGACAGATCAATATCCAACTGATGACGCCAATTGAAAAGGCATCGCTGGATGTATTGGCGATTGACTTTGGGGGGAGACCCCTCACTAGCAGTTTGCGGTATGATACTCAGGGCATTCATCATTCTAATCTATGTGTATATTATATTGAATCGTCTTTAAGTTTTATTTCAATAGGTAGTTCTTTCGGCGTAGGAGTCGGCAGATCGCCACATACTCGTCTGTGTTTTTGCGTCGCCAGATGAAAACGGAACGTGTGAAATCCCACCTTTGTTCCGCATTCGCAGTTAAAATAATAGTTGCGAAACGCACACCCTATATTCGCCTTAATCTTATCACGCATCTCCTCAATCTGGTCGTGATGCTCTATCATATACGGACGTGTTTTACTGCTATACGACTTGTTGTTGTTTGCTGAATCGTTGAGCGTCATTCTTGTTATGGAATACTGTGTTATTCTTTATACAGAAAAAAATGGGTTGATTAAACCCTTGTCTTTTTTTAGTTGCCGAATGCTTTCTTGTTGGCGTCGGCGAGAATCGCCGTGTGTTCTTGGTAGATCGTCTTCTGGTCTTGCTTCTCCGTGAAACGAGGTTTCAGTAGGTAGGTCTGGGGGGTGGCGACTGGGTTTGCTGATCTAAACCCAGACTTGACGAGGGGGCAGACTTTGGAATGAAGGCGGACGATCGTCTTGATTCCACCCTTGCTTTCGTCGGTGTTCTGGACTGTCTTGGAGTATCCGCACTCGCAAGTATAAGTTCCTTGGTTGATATATGATGCCATCGTAGTTGTTGTTGTGTTGCTTGACGCTAATCAAATCAATCTTTCCAATAAAAGCAATTCAATTTTTTCCAAAAACAGTCAAAAATCCAGAAGACATCGTGTCGTTTTTTATACCGACCATAAAAAAAATGGGTTGATTAAACCCCCTCTCACTTACCTTTTTAGTCAGTCCATCCGTAGTGTTTGTCCAATCTGTCGCTTTCCTCAATCATTCGGTTAATGATGACGCCGAGCGACTTGAGGTTGGTGTGGAAGTAGAATGTTGCGATTTTGACATACTTCCTCATCGTCAGCGTCGGCACACTTCCGTCGTAGTCATTAAACCATTTCTCAAGCATCTTGACGAATTGCTTGGTGTTGGTGCGGTCGGCGTAGTATTCTAGGCGGATGTCCCAGTTGATTTCTCTCTGTTCCGCTTTGTCGTCTTTGTTCCATCCACGCATATCCTTCTCGCTGACATAATCTTCGTGGTGATAGTAGTTGGGCATCGTTGTTCGGTAGTTTGTCTGTCTGTTTGGAAACACTAACCCTCATATTCTTCCACTTCATCTGGTTCAATTTTTTTCCAATACAGTCAAAAATCCAGAAGACATCGTGTCGTTTTTTTATACCGACCAGTCGTGATCCATAATCCCATCCAGTCGCCCACCGATCTCATCGTAGTCTTCCGCCTCCGCCCTCCAACCTTCAGCAACCAAACCACACAACGCCTTAATCATATCCTTCGTCTTGGTTAGGAACGCCACATTCCTACTGCGACGTGCCTCATCCTTCATACAAACCTCACACCACGTCAAACACCGCTGTATCGCATTCAACGTATTCGTGTTCGTTATACAAGACCCATCACCAAACCGCTCCATCGCATCCAACTCCATACTCTTAAATTGAAACTTGTGTGTGGCGACGTTCAATATGGGCGGAGGCGAGGGAGGCGAGGCGATCACCAAATCACCACTTTTTTCGGTTTTCCCATAAGTTTCGTTTGGGCGAAAATGATCTACCAAACTACCAAACTTTTCTTGATTATATTCCTCAACGCTTTCCACGTCGTCATATACGTTATTGAGAGCATCTATGCGTTGCTCCAACGTATCAATCATCTTTTCCAACTTCGTAATGTAGAAATGTGGGGGTCTCTCTGGTTCGCCCACTTTTCCACCCTTGCTGACGGTTATGGGTTGCTCGCCATTAGCGAACGCCTCCGCTTCCTTATGACGTATGGTCTGCTTGTGCTTCATTAGGGCAGCGTGAAATCGTGCGATATTCCCCTTACACCACGCTTGGTAAGGGTTGTAATCACAGAGGTCGCAACGGTAGGCAACCGAGGCATCCAGCGGTTTTTCTTCAACGATCAGTTCCATCCTTAAAGTCAGTAAAGAAAAAGATATAGTATATTCTTCTATGTCCTAAATCCTTTAAACCCATATTACTTTGGTAGTTTGGTAGATGATTTTTCAGTTCGCCCCCTTATTTTTAGACCATTTATGGTGATAAACCTTCCTACGTAGTATAATATTAATAATCACCAAATCACCAATAATAAAAAAAATCAACGCATAAGCATTTTCATCTACCTTTCTACCTCATCTACCAAGTGAATAAAAAAAAGTTAGTTCAAACAACACAGATTAAGTCCTTACCTTTGATCCCCTTGCGACGGATTTAGTTTGCCTCGTAGGTGATTCCGTTGTCCTCCAGAAGTTGTCTGTATCGTTCCATCTGTTCTATCGCTTCGTTGCGACCCTTTCTCGCACCATCACGCTCCTTGCGAAGGGCGAGGTTCATCGCCTTCAAACGGACAACCTCGTTGCCGTTGTCGCCGAGGAGTTGCTCTTGAAGTTTTTGGTTGGTTTTGGTTTTTGCTTCAATCTCCTTGCGAAGGGTGGCGTTCATCTCCCTTGTGCGACAGAGTTCCTCATCACCGTCTTTGACTTGGTAGTATCCCAACTTGCCCCCCTTGGCGAGGGGTTGGCGGTCTTCGGCGTCCTCAATCGCTTTGAGGCGTTGTTGGAGGGGAGCGATGGCGTTGGCGATCATCCTTTCAATTTCGCTCATATCGCAGACTTCAACATCATCGGCGAATGCTGCTGCGGAAGCGGTGAGGTGAGGGGCGATGGTGGCGACGGCGACCTCCTCTTCGGCGACGGCGTTCGCCCAACGGTCAATCTGGAGTTGGTGCTGGAATGTGAGGGGTTCTTCGGTCTTCTTCTGGGTCTTCTTGGGGGCGGTCTTGGGTTTGGGGGCGGTCTTGGGTTTGGGGGTGGTCTTCAACTTGAGGGTGGTCTTCTTGGGGGCGACGGCAACGACTTCGGCGACTGGGGAGGCAGAGCGAGCAGAAGCGACGCTTTCCGTAGAGTCGCTGTCGTAGTTGAGGGCGACGGATCCATATTGATTGAGTTCGGCGGACATTTTGATTGGCGTGGGTGATTGATACTTGATCGGTGAGATTGATTATACCCAGTAAAAGCAATTCAATTTTTTCCAGATTGCGTGAGAAATGGTCTCATCATCCTAAAACTTCTAAAAATAAAATAATCTAAATTTTCTTGGTAGTTTGGTAGTTCATTTTCGCCAAAAGAATACTTTTGGGTTTTGTCTAAAAAGTGGTGATTTGGTGATTTTCAATTTTTAGGACTTTTTTGATGATCCACGATTTTTCACGCTTTTTGGAAAAAATTGAATTGCTAATTGTGGGTATAATCAAACCCACGATCACAACCAACGATAATGACGACCAAGCAAATCACGACTGGAACCCCAACCGCCGAATCTGCCTCACGCACATTCGCCAACCTCACGATTGAGTGCGGACTGAAACCTAACCTCCAAGACCTCCTCCAAGACAAAGACCCCCATATTGACGAACTGAATGAAAGGACGCTGGAAGTCGTTCTGGAGCAATACGCAGTCTGCGGTGAGTGCGGTCTCACTTGTTATACTGGAGCAGAACACTACGAGGCAATCCAGAACGGAGAGGAATGGTTGTGTGCTGACTGCGACAGCGATGACGAAGAAGAAGAGGACTGGGAATGCCAAAAGTGCCACGCTACATTTCCAATTGAAGACGATCACAAGGTAAAACAGCACAAGCATAGGGGAACTCTGTGTCTTCGTTGCTACGAATACATCACAAGGGACGACGAAAGCGACGACGGACACGAAGACTGCGAAT
>Ga0181355_1001434_pt1 | contig 10492 bp, 12 predicted proteins | sample Fa13VDMM15DN_FD_130099 | JGI IMG/M metagenome (GOLD analysis project Ga0181355, IMG submission 130099) | Freshwater viral communities from Lake Michigan, USA - Fa13.VD.MM15.D.N | ecosystem: Environmental > Aquatic > Freshwater > Lake | place: USA: Michigan | collected 2013-09-23 | reverse complement strand
CTGATTTGAAGAACTTACAATTTCTCTATCCATCTTTACTGCAGCACCATAAGTCACTCCCATGAACTGTAACAAAGCTTGTTTTTCTTGAGCTGTCATATTATAGGTCTTTTAGAAGTTCGTCGATATCATCTTCAACACTCGTCTCAATTACGGGTGGCGAGACAGGTCGCTTTTCAGCAACAGGACTACTAACTCGTGTTTGAGGTTGACTTTCAGTCGCAGGAGCAGCATCAGTACGGACATAGATATGATCGTCAATCATTTGCTTAAGCTCGTCGTAACTCTTAATACTATTGACCTTAGTAAGATCATATGCCGAGTCGTAGATAGTTTTTTGATCATCTTCAGAAAGCTTTAGCTTATTAGTAGTAGTAAACCGCGAAGCTACATAAGTCGGATAGTCACCTTGCTGCTCTACCTTAACCTTAAAGTTAACACCTTCAGAACCTAGATCGAAAATCTTCTCACCGTATTCTTCTGAGTCTTCACCTTCAATCGCCTCCATAATGATCTTTTGCAATTGCTTACCATAACGCAAAATCTTGACTTTACCGTTATTATCAGGGTTAGATGGATCGTCGATAACATAAACGTTAACTAGCCATTTCTCTGAACGACGAACTGCTCCCATACGAGACTTCTCATCCTCAGTACCGGTACGCATTGCACGAAAACGTTCTTCAGAGATAGGGTCACGCTCATTAAAAGTAGTAGGGCTAAGCGCTTGAACGTACTTACCAGTAGCGAATGAATTCCATCCATGAATATAATGATGAAAGAATGTCTTAGATGGATCTTTACTATAAGGTAGTAAGCGAATAGTATAAGTGTTGCCCGCAGTAGTTTTAAGGATTTCAGTATATAGACCACTGCCCTTATCTTCATCTTTTGAAAGAGCAGCCTTAATTGATTGAAACATATTAGAATTAAACATAGTTAGTATTGTATTAGTTTTTGGTTTTAGAAAATCTCTTAACGAGATAAAATGATTATAGAGTTAGTTAGCTAAATTGCAATAGTCGGTCTTCAATAATTTTAAAGGCTGATCTAATCACAATTTTTAGTTTAGTTGATCTGATAAAATTGCTTTTTGAGGTATTGTATATATTAAAAAAATCGTCTACAATAAAATTAATTATTTGCGGTTCTGTGGATTGAATAAGATTATGAATTTCTAGACCTTGAAGTATATAGAAGTTAATTTTATGATCTCTGAGATGCTGTAGTACAATTGGTGTAGTGCCGTTAATAAGGTTCTTGTATTGATGTAGTGTTAGTTTATTTTCTTTACAAAATTTATAGATAAAAGAGCAAGCTTGCTTGCAGTCATCGATAGTACTTTCATGATCTGGATCAGATGTCTCTTTTTGTTTTATATAGTTTGAATAGCACTTAATTGCACGTCTGGTAGTATAAAACTGTAAGTTAAAATACTCGTCATTATTGTAGATCTGATATGGTGCAAGGAAGAAGTCACTATACTTTATATTATGGTAGTTCGAAAAGAAACTATCTAACTTTTTAAGGGTTAGCTCTGTAGTAGGGTCTAAAGAGTCAAAGTTTTGTCTGAACTTGCAAGGCTGATTCTTGACCTTACGAGATGTATATAGAAAGGAATTGTAAATTTGTTTTTGACTATCACTAATCATATTTCTATCCTAGACTGTGTATTAAGATACTTGGTAACATACTTACTAACTGGTATTAGAGGCTCATAACTTATAAACATTTTAACAATTTCATATGTTGTATCTACACATAATAACTCCTTTAGTATATTTCTCAATCGTTCTTCTTGCAAAACGATAACAAATACGTTTTGCATACTGAGCTTTTTACCTTTTAACAGACTACATAGTGTGCAAAACGAAAGTAGTAAGTGCTCCATCTCGTGCTTCATTATATTAGAGGAAGGAGTCTCTAGATCGTTGTTTAGCTGCATGGAGTAAGTAGTTTTGTAAAATTTAGAAAGGTTTCTGTTATATATCCAGCAGCTGCATACTCTTGACCGCCACCCTCACATAATTTGTCAGCTATTACATCTAGCTTAGCAGTACAATCTTTAGAACGTCTAAAGAAGACTTGTTTTGTATCTATGTTAATTAAAATAACTATATCAGCATTGTATTTTTTAAGGGTTACTTGTGCCATTTCATTAATAGCAAAAGAGCAACAGCAACTAACAACAGAATAATCTTTAATCATGCCTCTAAAGCACTCTGTTGTATCTATTTGCTCTTTTAAGTACCTTATAAAGTATTTTATTGCGTTTTGTTCTTGTATATTGAACTCTCTTAACCCATCTTGAAAGTTTTCTATGAACTTTTCTACTCGTGGATAGTTATATGAGTTAAAAATTGAGTTTAATTTTATAGGTGTCGGAGTTCTTAGATCATATATATCATAACTATTAATAGCGTCTATTAGCTCCTTATGTTGAGGTGTAAAAGCTTGAATTTCACTAATTTTAAATTTATTATAAATTAAATCAGTGGTTGAGGAGTGAAGTTGTATAATAGTCTTGGCTTTTTTGAACCGATCCTTACCCTCTTCAACAAATGTCTTGTGGTGATCTATAATCACAAATTTTTCTGTATCAACTAACTCGGTAATTTCCTTCGGAACGTAAAGATCAGTAATAAACACTTTATCATACCAATCAATATCTTTATACCAGCCTTTAAACTCACCTGCAAAGTCATGAACTTTGTCCTTTCTAACCTCTTTAATATCAAAAGTAGTGTATTTGTCTCTATATAAAAACTTTAATAGGAGAGCGCTACCAGCACCATCAAGATCACAATCTGTCCATACACAAATTCTCATTAATAGATATTTATTAATGAGATTATATTTTTCAACCAGTGAAAGCAGCTAGACTCTTAAATGATTCATCCTCAAAATCATCTACATCATCAGCCTGAGTAATAGTCAGAGTAGTATAGTCAATTCTCATCGGCTGGGTATGACCTCTCATACCATACCTATTCTTCATCATACCTAACCTGATAATACCTAACTCTCGATCCTCTTCGTTCTGATAAATCGATACAATTACGTCAGCAGTAGCAGCTAGATTGATACTCTCGGAGATAGTAGATAGTTCAGGGTTATTATTACCGAAGCCGCTACGATTTAGCTGAGTACAGCTAATAATAGGACAGTTATAGGTATAACTCATAGCCCTTACCTGCTCAGTAACATGCTTTATTCGTTCGTATGAGTTACTACCGATAGTAGAATGAATAAGGTTAAGATAATCTAGTACAATAGCATCAATCTTAACACCACTATCAGTCATTTTCTTAACAAACGCATTTAACTGATTAGGGGTAATGGTAGACGGCGGAAACTCCTTAATATAAAGGTTACCAGCACCCTGCTGACCGCAGTCTGTAATAGACTGACGTAAGGTATATGCATTAGCTGCTAGATCACGAATAGGTATCTGAGTTAAGTTAGAGCATAACCGTCGAGCATACAGTAACTCTGACATTTCTAAAGTAATAAGTAGTACATTCTTACCCTGCTTTACCATATTAGTAGCGATATTACCGAGAAAGATAGACTTACCGATATTAGTCTCACCAGCAAACACATATAGCGCTCTACCTGACTCTAAAAACCCTCCATTTAGAGCTTCATCAAGCCAAGGCCAAGTACTTGGTATAGTACTATTAACAAGACTAAGATCGTCAATAATAGTATTAATATTATTAAAGAGATCTAGACCCATATCAGTAACTAGACTAATATTACAAGCTTTTTCAAACTTATCGAGAGCTACAGTAGTATCAACAGTGCCTTTCGCTACATCTTCAGCGATACTAAGCATAGTATGATATACAGCCTTCTCTTTTAGGAAGGTCTCCGTATTAGTATACAGTTCATCCTTATTAAGATTCTTATCTATGTCATTAAATGACTGAACTAGAGTCTTAAACGTAGCTTTAAGCTCATCTGTTACTAGATAAGACTTAATCTCGGTGATAGTAGGTGCTTTCTTCCTCGTATCATTAAACTCCTTAATGATATTAAAGATAGTAGCAATACTTTTAGTTTTAAAGAATTCAGGCTTTACATGATCTACGATAGTTGCTAAATAAGCAGCGTCAGACAACGCCTTATAAATGATAATATTTTCAAAGAAACCTAAATCGAGCTTACTCACTTCTTTAGTATAAGATAGTTCGTTATTAATGCTATACAGTTAGTTTTTTACCAGCGTATTGCTTATATTTTGATAAAAACCATTTTTGACCCTCTAAAAACTCAGGAGTTAACTCTCTGAGTCCTGGCGAAGCATGTGTTATTAAAATATCACCTACCCCTACTCTTAGTTTAGCTAGACTAGCATCTAAACAGAATGAAAGGTCATACATATGGAACTTAGATGGGCATTTTTCATCGAATGTGACCTTATCAAACACTGTTTTACTAACAGACAGAAAAACACCATCAGCTAATACTACAGGACTCGGAAAAGCACCAAAGCTAGTCATATGCTTATTGTTTGTATCACCATGAGCTACAGCGCCTCTCAAATTACCTCCCTGGAAGCCTCCGCCCATTAGATGCCAGAGTACTGGTTCTTGAATAGTGCATTCCGTAGCACCAGCTACACCAACTACATCATATTTTTTATGTAAATCCTGTAGACGATATAAAAAGTCTGTTGATTCAATAATAACATCGTCATGACACAGTACAACAAAGTCAACATCTTCCTGTTTACCGAATTGTAGTGCTTTATTATATAATATAGCTAATGATTTTTTATTATTCTCTTTAAAGAACCATTTTTCAGTACTAGAGTTAAAGAGAAGAGTATTTTTTTTGCTACCTTTAGTAGCTGAGAATAGAAAATATTTCATACAAACAAGAAAGGTGATTTAGTTTTAAACTTACCTACTGATTTCCACATATCATAGTTTTCACCCACTGCAATCCATGGATCATAGTTTTCAATCATTAGGATTTCACCTTCTTTAAGTAACGTATAATCTTTACCAGGTAGAGTAGAGAAAGACCCACTACTATGATAGTGTAATATAGAACCTTGACGTGCGAGATATACAGTATTAGTACTGGTATTAACAATACAAAGTGCAAACGTACCTTCTAGAAGCTCTAATACCTTAGTAACTACATCAATAGGTGGAGGTGACTTACCACTCCCGGTCTCACCTGTAGAAAACTCCTGTAACATACAAGCTATTACTGATGTATCGACAGGATTTACGTTCCATGGTGTATATTCTTTATTAAGACTCTTCCAGTTAGTTAAGACACCATTGTGAAGTACCATCCAGTTTAATGACTCAAAGGGATGTGACGTATCTTGAGACCAATTACGTTTTGATGACGTAGGTGCCTGCATATGACTGATAAAGAAGTCAAACGAGTCGTTTACATTTATCTTATTAAATTCAATAATACCCTCCTGCTTATGTACATACTGCTTATCATAGTCATATAAGCCTAGTATACTACTAGCAAATGTACCACGCTCGACATTTGCTTCATACAAGATCTCTAACTTAGATAGCGTATTAGCACCAATAATTGAACACATATATACCTAATGATAATTGTATTCTAGATATTTTCTACTTAAAAAGCTTAGTTTAAATAAATAATGTTATATGAATTTTAACGATTTAGTTAACCGTTCTCAACTAATTGGTGAAGGTAATGTCTCACCTTACGAAGTTAAAAACCCTGTTTTTAAGGATATTACTAAGCGGTTAAAAGCTGCAGGCGCTTCTTCTCCTCCTCGTGACACAATGTTAGTAATTATTAATGTGTTAAAAAGACTTGAGATAATCAGTCAAGAGGATGCATCTCAGTGGGAATCTATAAAAGGTTCCTCTACTTTACCTAGAAAGATTGCTTTACTAGGATTTATCGATCTATACAAAGAAGATATAATACGGAGAGCTGAAGAAGTTAAGGAAACTATTGAAGACGAATTACCTAGATTTTTTAAGAGAGCTGGTACAAATCGTGGAGCTGCTAAAGGTCCTAGTAGAGGTGAAACTAAATACTCTGCTAATCAAGCTGCTGAGGAAATGAAAGCTCAAGCTAGGGAATTAAGAGCGCAAGCTAAGAAACAATCTAAAGATCCTAAGGCTATAGAGGCAGTCGAAGTTGTTGCTTCAGGTATCGATAGTGGTGTAAAAGGAGCTACAACCGCTTTTGAAGAGACTCTTTTAAAAGCCGCCGTCGCGCAAGTTATTAAAGACATTGCAAAAAATCTAGGTGCCCCTGGCCTTGATATTGATGCACGCTATCTTAATGCAGTAGCAGCATACGTAGCTTATGAAATTTCTACTTTAGAACAATTTAAGAGCTTTATTAGTGAACTTAAAACTAAACCTAATTACAAGCTTATCGCTACTTATCTTGCTGATGTAATTGAGCCTGTTGAGAAGAAACTTTCATCTAAGTTTGAAGATGAAGAGTATGATGCATCCAAGGCAGATATCGACAAAGACGGTACTACCGAGCCTTGGGAAAAAGGATTAGCTAAGAAGAGAGGATTTACTGAATCAACTACTGCTGAGTATCTTACCGAGCAAGTAAAGAAAGATAAATACAATAAGGCTTCTACTGAAGCCTCGTTATCTTTTACTGAAAAATTTAAACCTAAAACTAGCTGGCAGTTACAAGAGTTACGTAACTACGGCTTATAAGTTAGGCTATTTTCTTGCACTCGTGCTTTGCATATAGTATATCGATATGATCTTGTTGAACATATCGAATAGGGTCTTGTAGCTTAGCTTGTATAAACCCTGCTAACCTTAAACTACTAGAAGGAGTGGTAGCATCAGCTAAACCACTCTTATCGTTGGAGTAGCAAGTCCAAGTATCACCAAAAGAGACTCCTAACCGGTTACCTTCGAGTATAATCTCTGACTTAGACATAGTTAGTAGTGGTGCTTCCAATTTAATATTATGAGTTCTATTTTGCTCAATTAATGTGTTAAAAAAATCGATGAATGAATCTGTTGTGTCCCAGTAGCCGGCCGCTGAGTCAATTTGAGCAGCTCCATACCATACAGTATTAGCTTTCATGCTCTCTGCATAAGCACAACAAATAGATAAGAACATCATATTCCTAAATGGTACATATGATACAGGTTGTGCATCACCTGCAATCTTATTGATATCGGGATTATCAATAGCTTGATTAGTTAATGACGACGTAGGTGAGATATCCTTAATGTAAGTTACATCTAAAAGCTTATTGGTAATAGTTACACTCGGATACTTTTTCTGTAACTGTCTGATTTGACTTTTAACACAGTCGATTTCACGATTGTGTCTCTGACCGTAGTCGAAAGTTAGAGTATGGATATTCTTATATCCTCTATCTACAGCCATATGCAGAAGCACAGTACTATCTGCGCCTCCGGAAAATGCTAATACTAATTTATTCATTTGTGTTATCTGGTTCATCGGTTAGTTCTTGGTCTAATTCTGTCTCCTCATCTTGTATAGGTTTAGATGAGTATTTCCACTCCACATTAATCTTTTCTTCTAGTTGTGGTATAAGTATATTCTCCCATAGTTCCTTATCTTTACGGAAGTTGCGATAAAAACCTAACTTTTGTCCATTAGGTAGTTGATAAGTAGCTCCTGTCTGAACAATAATATTAAATCCCGTCATTAAGTCGAGTAGACCGTAATACTTGTTAAGACCATTAGTAAATGATAGGTACATCTCAACTTCAAGATACTGTTTAATGAAGCGATTCTTACGAGTAAGAGCTCGTAGAATAATACCTGAGTAGCTTTTTTGTCCAACAGTTAAGCTACTATCAGTAGTCTTACCACCATCATCTTTTAAAGGTTTACGAGCAATCTGAACAGTTACTGAAGGTAGGTAAATTACTGACTTACCACCAGGCATGTTCTTTTCAATACTTGGAAATAGTTCTGCAGGATTATCATACACATGTGATGTAGCGATTACAGTAGTACGAGTATAAGCTCCTAGATTAGTAAGAGTCTGCATTAGACTTTTCATTGCTCGTGCCTTACTACCCATGTCAGAACTCGTATTATCTTTATCCATTCGCTTATACTCTAACTCAGACTGCAAGTTACTAAGTGAGTCAACTGCAATAACGAATTGACCTTCAAGTTTCTTCTCTTCAACCTTAGTCAGGAAGTTAAAAATAGCATTTCGAGTCTGTTCAATAGTCTTGCACGGTACATACTTAACTTTAGTAATATCTAGACCAGCAGCAGTAGCACTATCAGGATCAACTGCGTTTTCTGAGTCAAAGATTACAACGGTCTTACCTCCCTTCTGAGCGTTGGCTAATACCCTAAGTAAGAAACCGGTTTTAAAAGTTTGTGATTCACCAGCGAGTACTGTTACTCGACCCATCGGAATACCTTTATAGCATGAGCCCGAGATAATTGCATTTAATGCATATGACCCAGTATCAATCCAGCTATCAACTTGACTAAGTGTACTTTTATCTAGATAAGTAGCATAGGGATTGATTTCATCTAAGCTATCCAATGCACTTTTAATATCTTTTTCCATACATCATTATAATGTATCAGCGGTTTAAATCAATAAAAAACGCCTAAAGATTATTAGGCGTTGCAAGAGTTATGTAGCTATATTTTAGTTTGAAAACCTTAGATAATTAACCTAATCTATTAAATATTAATATGAAGCTATCTATAGAACATCTAAATTATAATAGGATTGGGGTTTATTGTATAGAAAATACAATAACTAATAAGAAATATATTGGCAGTACCACAAATAGTTTCTATAAAAGATGGCAAGCATATAAAAATTTCTACAAGCAGAGCATAAACAAGAAGTTTAGAAATAGTATAGAAAAGTATGGCTTAGATAATTTCAATTTTTCTATTGTTGAGATTGTTGATGAGGGTCAGGTACGGTCAAGAGAAGAGTACTATATTAAATTATATAATACTGTTGAGAACGGCTACAATATAAAGTATCGCGGTGTAGGTGGTAACGGCGGTGCAAATTTGGGCAAGATATATCCAAAGCCAAATAGGGATATTGTTGAACAGAGGGCTCGTAAGTGTAGTGAGACAAGGAAAGGTTGTACCCATTCTAAAGATCACTGTAAGGCCATATCTAAAGCTAAGAAAGGTTGCAAGCCTTCGCATTCTCATAAAGTAGTATTATATGATGTTGAAGATTGTTGTATACTTTCTTTTGATTCTGCAACAGAGGCAGCGAAAAAAATAGGCTGCAGTATCCAGCAGGTCTGCAGCCTAGTTAAAGGTAACTCTCTTAAGTTAAAGAGACGATTTATTCGTCATCACTAAAAAGTTTAATTACTTCTGGTCCACCTGCAGGCTCAGGAGTTTTAATGCTATTGATATTGTTGTATTGATTAAGAATTGCAGAATCTAGTACAACATCAGATATTACAATACTAGATTTAGTAAATACCCAGTTGTTTTTATCACGGTGTTCTTTATCAAGAAACTCTACAAAGATGTATGGGAACGATTGAACTTGAATCTGTCCTGTTTCTTGATTAGGATTAACATAAACAATTACTGGATTGTTAAGTGTAAGTTGAGTGTCGGTCTCAGATACTTTTTTACCGATAACGACGCGGCCAATTTGATCAATGATTGTAATCATGTTGTTATATTATAATATTATTTTGTTTTTTCTACTACTAAATACCGAAAAGGTCAAACAATTCGCAAGTTACGTTTTCTGATGGCTTACGTATCTGCCAATTAACCCCTTGATAGAATCTTTCAATGCCTGAAAACAGAATCTTTTCAAACATTTTTTCATAATTTATTTTGAAGATACTTTTATACTCCTCAGGGAAGGTATATTTAAATCCTATTGAGTCAATACCGTATTTGTTAGGCTGCTGTAAGTATACATATCGAGTTTTATCACCCGATGAGATTTCTTCATACTTGTTCTCAATACCTAACTTCTTATTGAGGAAGTTATGAAGGTAAGCAGACTTAACATGAATAGGGGTACGAGTACCAATATTAAACTCATTACACTTAGCAGCATACTTCTCGTATCCTCTAAGACCCATAACAAACGCAACGTCTTCAATAGGTAGCTCTTTAAACGCATTATAGGTCTCAGTCAATATGCTATTAGTCTGCTCTAAAGACTGAGTAAGTAGCATCGTCTCAATAATCTTCTTAGCATAAGGCTTAATAGCATTAGGCATCGATGTACGGACAACCTCAACGCCAGTATACTTAAACTTATCTACTTTAATACCTTCATCGTCCAAGATATGCATAACATATCTTTTCTTCTGTAGAAAGAGAGCTACATCACTTATGCTTTCTCTCTTAAATACAAATCGTGAATCAGTAGTTCTGAGTGACTTTTTAGCCCAACTATTGATCTCCTTATTAATAAAGTCCTCAATAGTCTGTAGTTCCTTATAGAACACATCGCTAACCTGATTACCGCTTTTAAGAGGTACAAACT
>Ga0181355_1001433_pt1 | contig 10493 bp, 8 predicted proteins | sample Fa13VDMM15DN_FD_130099 | JGI IMG/M metagenome (GOLD analysis project Ga0181355, IMG submission 130099) | Freshwater viral communities from Lake Michigan, USA - Fa13.VD.MM15.D.N | ecosystem: Environmental > Aquatic > Freshwater > Lake | place: USA: Michigan | collected 2013-09-23 | reverse complement strand
TAAAATATACTCCTGGACCTGCTTTATTTATTAGCCAGTTATCTCGGATATCTGTTTCTTTTTTTGCCATTTTCCCTGCATTTGTTGAATATTTATTATAATGCACTTCTTTCCCATTAGGCAGTGTAATAATACCATCCCCATTACCCCACATTAAATTCTCTCCTTTATCTACAAAGTCTTGTAGATTCTTTCTTGTAACTGGTTGTTTTGATAGTGCTAAAAAATCTACTCCTTCCTGGCCTACTTCTTTTAAAAACTTTTCTAAATCTTTTGCTGATAGTCCTAATCCTGGTTCTGTATAATCATCAAATGTTCTTGATAGTAGATCAAAAATTGTATCATCTTTTTTTACTTTTTTCATTAAAGTAGGTACTCTTTTGTTTTCTGTTGGATTTGAAAACAGTGTAGCGAGATATGCATATTTTTCTTCTTTTGGAATTTCTATTTTTTGATCCCAGGAGCCTTTATACTTTGCTTTTGCATCTACCAATGCTTTGTATACTTCTGATGACATTACTCCTTTGTTGTGCTCTATACCTATACCTTCTCCATAATATCCATTCGACTTGCCTGCTGCTACAATCTTGTCTATTAAGTCTTGTGATAATTCTACAGGATCGTGGTGATTATCTCCTACTAGTATTTTACCATTTCCAAAATCTATAACACCTTGAGGAGCTTTATTCGATCCTTCAAGTACTTCTTTTAGTAATTGTAGTAATTTTATCATAAGAAATCCTTTTTAAAGAAACGACCAGATATGTTGTCGTTATAATAAATAGAGTCGGGTTCTATCACCCCTTTCATATATAGGTATTTATCCTCGTAATATGTCAACTGCTTCTTTGTTGGAACGAACATAAGAATTTCTCTTGTGAATTCCAAATGTTTTTTATCTTTTATTTGTTGCTTAATTTCTGGATGGGACCCATAATATGTTTTCCAATCTGTTTCCTTTATTATAGTTTTCTTTTTGGATAACCTCTTATCTGTTTGAAGAGCAAGTTCTTTTTTACCTAAAGGTTTTTTTGTAATAGAAATTAGTTGTTTTCTTCCTAGGTACTTTCTACCACTTGCAATATGTGTTACTTCATAGATAAACCCGAATGTTGATTCGGGCATATCTGTAAGTTCTTTTATTTCTTTATTTTGATATAACCACATATTGTATTAATTATCTAACTGTTTCCAAGTTCCATTTAAGAAACAATAGATGTGCTGATTTGCTCCTGATCCAGATACTATAACCATACCTGCAGAAGAGGGTGGTAATGTTGTTCTTGGTGTAAGCACTAGTATATCGTTTATTTTTACTGAACCTGTTATCTCTACTACTCCATCACCAGCCGATCCGTAAGCATATATTAAATTTGATCTAGTGTTATCTGCTGCTCCATTTCCATGTATAAAAGCTCCTTGTACTGATGATGAAATGTTATATTGCCCTTGCACGTGTTGATAGCTACCACTAGCAACAGTGCCTAACCCCTCGGCATGTGAACCTTCACCACTTGCTGTTACAGATGACCCCTCAGCATGTGAAAATCTTCCACTTGCTAGTGTTTCAAATCCTTCAGAATGTGAACCAGAGCTGATTGCTCTTGTTCTGTAACCTTCGGCATGTGAAACTTGAGCACTTGCTATTGTTTCTAGTCCTTCAGCATGTGAATATTCACCACTTGCCGATGTATATAAACCTTCTGAGTGGGAACCTGTATTATTTGTTATGGTTCCGTATCCTTCAGCATGGGAGTATTCACCAAATGCTTTAGTATTTATACCTTCAGCATGTGATGATACTCCATTGGTTATTGTAGAAACTCCTTCTGCATGTGAATAACTTCCACTTGCTAATGTTTGGTATCCTTCAGCATGTGAAGATACCCCACTTGCTGTTGTAAATGTACCTTCAGCATGAGAGCTTGTGTTGCTTGCTAATGTTGAGCTTCCTTCAGCATGTGAATAAAAACCACTTGCTAATGTAAAATATCCTTCAGCATGTGAATAATCCCCTATTGCTTTAGTTACTCCACCTTCGGCATGTGAGTATATACCACTTGCTGAGGTTTGTAGTCCTTCTGTATGTGAAGCATATCCTGTTGCTACTGTTGAGTACCCTTCAGCATGTGCAAAATCATTAGTTGTTCTAGTATTATACCCCTCTGCATGAGATGAGGTACCCTCTGCTTTTGTTTGTTGTCCTTCCGCGTGTGAGGAAAATTTACTTGCCAATGTTAAGTATCCTTCAGCGTGTGAGTATGCTCCTGATGCTGTTGTAAAGTACCCTTCTGCATGTGAGTAGCTTCCTGATGCTATTGTGTTTCTTCCCTCGGCATGAGAATAAAAACCACTTGCTATAGTTTCATATCCTTCGGCATGTGAATAATCACCACTTGCTATAGTTTCATATCCTTCGGCATGTGAATAATCACCACTTGCTGTTGTTTCTCTACCTTCGGCATGTGAATAATCACCACTTGCTATAGTTTCATATCCTTCGGCATGTGAATAATCACCACTTGCTATAGTTTCATATCCTTCGGCATGTGAATAATCACCACTTGCTTGTGTGTTTAGTCCTAGACCTACATTTATACTTGTGCTCGTTGGTGGCTTGCTTATTGTACTACTTCCTGTTGTATGAAATGCTATATTGTTTCCTAACTGAGAGGCTGAGTATATCAGTGATGAGAAGTTTGTATCTACTTGTATGTGGGAAAGTGCCGATCCTGTTACGGTTCTTAATATTATTGCCATATCTTTATTATTAAATATCTATTTTTACTATAATAGTCATTTCGGTATTTGTTGATTTTGGTAGTGGTTGTGACATTTTACCTACTGCAATAAGTTCGTTTGTGTCATTGTATAATCCAACTGTCGTTATGTACGGTTGAAATGCACTACCAGTTATATTATCTCTTTTATACCCTGTAGCACTGTTGGATGCTGTTGAATATAAATCCCCATTATTATCGTAAGTTGTTTTTACTGAAGAGATTGTTGTTGTTGGATTCAGTGTAAAATTATATTCTGATTCTCTAATTTTACAGTGGTAATTATGTGTAAATATTGGATGGCTTGTTTGCCAAGTAATGTAATCAATCACTACTGCATCTGCTAGGTATTGGTATTCAGGGTCAGTTAAGATAATTATTCCGTGTGGGTATATTACATCTCCTATATATTTTGTTGGGGAGCTTCCTGATAAGTATAGGTTCCCTTCTCCATCGTCGTTAAATACTGCAAAGGTTCCTGGTATTGGGCGTGGTACCTCGTAAGTGCTTGCCCAGTAGCTTTCAGATACATATAATTGTGATTCGAAGTTTGTTAGTTTAATTTGGAATGTTGTTGGTTTTATACTTACCCCAAATAAATCTCTAGGAATTGAATATATATTTGAACCTGTTGTTAAACTTCTTGAGCTAGAATATTCTAATGTAGTTTGATTGTAGTAATCATATAAATGAGAAGTTAAATTTCCTGATGTTTTGTTTGGATAGTATAGTTGTTTTAAGCTGCTAAGATACTTGTCTGTAGCTTGTAATACCTTAATACCATAACTAGCTAACGCACTACCTGTTACTGCCCACGTTTTATGGGCAGTGTAGGTTGTTATATATGCGTCTTGTTTGTTTAGTTTCTTGTAGGTACTCATTACTTTTTTAAAGTATTAATAGTCCAATTTTATACGTACAAGAGATTCCTTTGTAAAGTCTTTTAGTAATGGTTTTGATAATTTAGCTACTGCTAATAAGTCGTTATTATCATTATATAGGCCTACAGTTGTCATGTATGATTGTGGACTATTAATCATGATGTTCCATCTCAAGTCTCCTGATCCTGTTATGTTTGATGGATTTGTTGAATAGTTAAATTCACTATTTCTTACTCGTACAAATACATAGTCTGATGTTATTGTCTCTTCTGATCGAAGTGTGAAGCTTGCTCCTACTTTTATTGCATTGTGCATTGCTGTTATGTTGTCTCCGTCAGTATTAAAACTTTCACTTACCTTTAGTTGAATTCCAAAGTTTGCATCCTTAAGTGCATCTCCATTAAGTATGATTGTTCCGATGTCTGGTAAGAATTTTCCATAAGAACCAGACGCAAGTTTAAATGCAGCATTTGATGCAGTTGATTCTGTTCCATCCGAACCGCTTACTATATTAAAAACTCTTCCTGCATCTACGTATGATGTTGTTGTTGCATCGTTACTATCATCTGTTAGTTTTATTGTTTTACTTCCACTTGTTAGTGTTAAGTTAAAACTTCCTGGTAGTAGTTTTTCTTTATATCTTGATCTATTCACTGATATTACATATACTGAGTTTGGTACACGTGTTCCAAATGTAAAGTCAGTATCTTCATCTCCATTTACCAATGTTCTGTACTGTCCGTATATAATTGATGATGGTGTTTTTTCAACTATACCACTAGTTAATGGTATTGATCCACTTCCTCGTCTATTTCCGTATGCTACTGCAAATTGTATTTCAGCACCCGTAGCTGTTGACGATGTTTGGTATATGTTATAGTAATAGTCTCCTGAGCTTAGTGCTGCTTGTGATCCGGTGAAAAACGTCGTTAGTGTACTTAGTTGTCCTGACCAAGCTGGTGCTACTACTGATTCAGCTGAAATGGATATATCTTCTGGGTCTAATCTTTTAAATGACATAGTTCCTTATTATGTTGTTACTTGTATAATTGTTACTGGTATTGTTAGTCTAGCTCCTGAATCTCTACCAATGACGGTGATTGTTGTCTGTAGTTGTGTGTTACTTCCAAATAACGTATTAACTGTGGTTGCAGTTAAGTTAATTGAAGTTCCAATTACTGTTTTAGAAACGTTAGTTCCTAATGTAGTTGTTGAATTTAAAGCTGCTGCTTCAGTTGTGTTGACTCCAACTCCATTAAAGGTGTTTAGTACTCTAGCATCTGCTATAGTTGCAACATACCCTCCTGCTTCGAATGTATTTGAGCTACCTAAATAATTTAATGTTTGTGGAGTAATTGCCAACGAAGCTCCTTGCTTTAATCTTATAGCTGCAAAACCTAAATCGAGAATTGGCAACTTCGCTGTTCCTCTCGGTAGTGTTGTTAGCTTATATTTCATGATTTGATTTTCATCAGGAAACGCTTCTAATAGTGGCATAGCTTCAATAGCTTCTCCATAATAAGCTGATCCAGATGCATGATTTGGATTGTATAGAGTATAGTCTATTTCATCGTCTGCTAAAGCAAATTGTGTAATTTTGAAAGTTCCATCTCCTTTTGCAAGTAGTTCTCTTCCTTTTTTCGTTAAAATTGCATCTACAGTTACAACTGTATTACTTAAATATCCCATTTGAATATGTTTTTATTAATAAATATATGTTTTTTATTTTTAATATACTACTATACATTCTATGCTTTACTTCCAGATACTGAGTATCCTGATGCATTTACGTATATTATTTCTTTTGAATCTTTTACTAGTAGTTTTCCTGCAAAAACTCCTTGCGCTTTGTTCTTTTGTAATTTAAAAAATTGGTTTGATGTTATAAGGCGGAACTGTACGGCATTAGCACTATAGTCGTTTATTGGTGTACCTCCAAAACCTCTTAGTACGTCTATCTGGCTAGTTGTATTGGTAATTGCGTTTCTTACTGCTAAAATTTTTAATATTTCTATAGATAGTGGATTAAGCGAACTTGTTGAAGTTGTTAGTATATCTCCAGGTTGTAGTATTATCCTCTTAGATTGGTATGGTACTCTTATATCTATAGTTGTATCTGCTGCTAAAATAGTACCTGGGTTACTGGCTGAGAAGTTTGTAGTGCTTACTATTTCGCAAGTAGGTGCATCAAACTTACCTGTAAAAAAATACTCTTGATATGCTATGTCTGCTGATGTTAGTGCTCTGATTTGTCCTTCTGTATATGTTGGTGGAAAAAAAGCTCCTTGGAAGACACCTCCTATAAGAGCTGGTTCTACTCCTCCATACTGTGTGCTATCTGTTTTTGTTCCATCATATCTCCCTCTTGTCCATGCTGTGTTAGTGTAATTACTATCTTGTACTTGTGCTAGTATTGCATTGTCGTTAATTATACTATATAAATTTTGTGGGTTTTGTGTTTTTTTTGCCCTATCTGATATCTGTATATACTCTGATTGTCGATCTTGTATTGCATTGTTTGCTAGTGCATTATAATCACTTCCTTCGAATCCACTATTGTCTATAGTTGGTTCTATAATTACATCTGTAATGTAGTAATCTGAAGCGGGAGTTGGTACGTTGTTAGCTGGTGCTGCTATGGTTGGTTGTTGGTCTGTTTCTAATATTGTATATAAGTAGTAGTTTCCTACTTGCTCTCTATTAATAGTTCTAACTGGTAGAATTGAATTTTGCAATCCAATACCTATGGTTGTCCCATTCTCTGCAATTTTTAAAGTAATTTTCGTTGCATTTTGTAGTTGCTGTAAATTATCTCCTGTGATTCTTACTGCTATAGTACTTACTTTATTATCCGATCCTACTAAGTTATAATTTATACTAACTTCCCTCTCAAGAGAATCTAGCAATGCTCCTGGTTGTAGTAATGATTTGAATTGTGCTAATGTCATGTTTTGTTAGTTTTAGTCGAGACAAGCAAAAGGGTCGTCACTGTAAGTAGGTACTACATTAATGCCCGTGTTTACTTCAAATGAGTATAGTACTATGCACTGGTCTACCTGTATAGTTCTATTATAGGCTCCTACAATAGTTGGTTCACTATATATTCTTGGTCCTCCATATCCTTCGTTCCATGGTATATAGCTATAGACTATTGTCTGGTTACCTTGTGGAAGAATGGAAATTAATCTTTGAGAATCGTACAGTGAGGCTATTGTGTTAATTGTTACTGTGTTTTTACAACTTCCTATGCGATTATCTTGAGCTGTTATATCTACAACGGTTCCCGTAGGTCTATTAAATACATAAGATCCTGAGTTAGGTATTCCTACTGCAGATGCACCGTTTATTGATGCTGAGTATGATGTATCTGTGTTTGATCCTGTGGTAAACCAAGTTGTTAAGTTATATGGTGCAGTATCATTTTGCAAAATATTGTACCGAATTGCACTTGTTGTTGTATAATCGCAGTACTGTGTATTATATAAAATTGATCCTGAGCATGAGAGTATTGTTGGGTTTGATGCAGAAATTGGTATTGATTTATAATTTAGTTGTGTAAATGCGTAGTTGCTTGACTGTTCTGTAATATCTATAGAAGCAGATGTAAAAATTACGTTATTTACTCCTAAATTTGAAAAATTAGTTTGTATATTTCTAATATACCCAATAGTACTAAAGCCAGTTATGTTAATCGGATCGTATGAAGATGCCAGTACGCAAATATTGTCTGGAAATGTAGTTATTACTGTTGTATGTAATGCTTGTGCTATTGGATTTTCGTACTTATATATATTAGCTATATTTAGATCTCTTGTGCTAACTGTAATATCACTTCCTAGTAATTCTCCGTTGTATTTTGCCTGTTCTTGTACGTGCTGGGTAGTGTTTCCTAATCCTAATGGAGTTTGCACCGTATCAGTATACGCTGTTACGTATTCGTTATTTTTACCAAAAGATCCTCCGTCTGATCCAGAAGTAAATCCTGTTTCAATTGATGCTGTATATTCTGGTCGTGTTCCAGTAGCAGTTACAGATTTTGCTTTCGATCTATTAAGTAAGTTTGGTTTTATGATAATACCTGTATCGACTACTGCTCTAGCAGGAATAAAATCCTTAACCATTTTAAATACAGTATTATCGAAGAATTTGATAAGTCTTACGTAATCTTGTAAATTATAATGATCTGCTGTTCCTAGTGATCCACTTAGTAATGTATTGGCTAGTACTCCTAGTTGTGAGTAGTTGTCTAATGTTAAATTTCTAGGATCTCCTAGATATGTATCTATAGTAAAATCTGATTGATTAGTTCCTTGCTGTGTACTTTGAGTAGTAGCTTTATCTAGTATTATCACTGAACCCTCTACTGCATAGATTGTAGCATTGGGCCTATCTGTTGTCACTTCGCCTGCTTGAGCTATTCCGTTACAATCTATATATTCGTATTTACCACTTATGCTTGAGATAAGTTCTATATAGTACGCAGTGCATGTTAATTGTCGTACTATTTGCTGATCTATACCATCTGTAGGAGAAAATCCTACTTCTATTGCATGTAAGTCGTCTGTATATTTATCGTCTCTTTTTGTGATAGAAACGTAATTTGATAGTGTACTTCCACTTACCAAACTCCCTGTATTGTCTACTCGTATTTTATCTAGTGAACTGGTATAGTGTTGATAGTCCCCAAAGAATGGTTTTTCGTTTATGTTTCTACCTCCATATAGTTTTATGTCTAGGATATCACCTGGAATTCCTAAACAATTTATAAGTGCTCGTAATCCTCTTTCCGTACCTTTTGATTTTAAAAGTAGTGGTAAATTGTGGTAGATTCTTTTTTGTACTTCTTTTTGATAATCGTCATAAGCAGTTGGTTGAATAGGAGTATTTGATCCTCTAAGCGAACCTGTTATGTAATTGTTTATCTTTTCACTTCCTGATTGATATGCTTGTCCAATAAATGTAGTAAATAAATCCTCTACTGATTTATTAGATGTATATAGTTTTACTCCAAAGTTCTTTAGAGCTTCTGCTACTAAGTCTTTTGATATTCCAAAGTTAGGTCTATTGTCAGCATCATACTTATCTGTTACTGCTTTTGTATACAGCCATAGATTATCAAAATGCTGTCCAACCATATAAACGAATGTTAAATAATTTTCATTATTTGCATCATCTCTTAGGTATGTTGGAATACTATAAACAAGTGAGTTGTAGTTTGTATTATCATAACTAATTGCATTAGCTATTTGATTCGCATACCAAGTTATTGATTCAGCATTACTGCTTAGTTTGTTTATATATGGCTTAGTTGTGTTGCTTTTTGGCCAAGAGCTGCTTCCTGATTCATAGTATAAAAATCTGTCGTATTGATCGAAATTACTTACAACTCCTGTAATTAAATTTTCGTAATAAGTTCTACTTCCAGATATTCCTTGCAGTCCAGTTGAAGCTGCTAATCCAGATGCAATACTTTGTGAATAGCTTGCAACTAAGTCTAATTTATATTTAAAGTTAAGTAGCCTTTCTTGTGCTGATGAGAAGTGTATAAAGTCGCTAAAGTCAGTATAGTCTACGCTAATGTCAATACCTTTTTCACTAACTGTTGAAAATATTTGACTATTTGCGTTATTGATTGGATAGCTAAATAATTCATTGTAATTGTAGTATTCTGTTGGAATAATACTTTCATCGGTTATGTCAATATTAAAGTTAGCAGATCGTAGAGTTGGGGCAACTATAGGTGGTATTATATATTCTGCATCTACTTCATATGCTACTGAGTCAGATACTACATCTACTATATTTAATATACTTTTTGTATTATATGTAGTTGGAAGTGGTTCGTATAGTTTTACTACAACTACCTTTCCAGCATCTGTATCTAGGGTATCAATATTGGTTGCAATGAATAGATCGTTATTCTTAAAATCTAATCTAAATCCTGTAAAGTATGATTGGCTTTGTAGGTTTGCTTTTATATTAGCAGTTATCGTTGTAACTACTTCTGGTGTTAAGTTTAAAGTCGCTAGTAATAGTTCTGTTCTATCTGTAGAAATATCTTGAATGTAAAAATCTACCTTAGTTCTATCCTCACTATATAGATCATCTAAGAAATGGTATAGTAGTTTTACTCCTGCATTTTCATATCCGTAGGCTTTGGTGTCTTGTATTGGATCTATTGTTAATACAGACGCTCCTTCTTGTCCTGCTGATTGAGCATTTCCTAGTTCGGTAAATCCAGTATAGTCATAAGTACTCTCTAATAGTTCATCTGCTAGTGATAGTATGTGTAATTCCGAATAGTGCTTGGTTGGATCAAATACGTTGTTTATCTGAAAGGAACTTACTAGGTCTTTGTCTTTCTGAGAATATTGTTCGAAACCTGCTATGCTTTCAGGTATGTCTTGATTGACTGTATATACTATATCTGCCATCTATGCTATATTTGTTTCTAATGTAAGTAGTTGCTGGCTAATTGTTAGATTTTCTCGTCTTAGTTGTGCTATCTCATCTAGTAATGGTTGTATTTCATCAGTAACTCTATCAAAAGTTAATAATTCAGAACTCTTTTTTACTAGGTATTCGTGTGAATTTACCTCACCTGTTACATCTATTACGTAGTATAATTTCTCATATAACCTAAATAATTCTTCAGGTGTATCAGTATCCTCAGCAGGTACTGGTTGTGTAAATGTTGTAAATGTACTATTAACTACTTTATTAAATTCAGTAGTATTAAATACAGTCTTTTGTATGTTAATGTTACTAGCCATTTCTTACCACTTTAAATATGTTCTGGTTATCTACTACTGTAGTACTTCCATCTAAAGTT
>Ga0181355_1001431_pt1 | contig 10495 bp, 18 predicted proteins | sample Fa13VDMM15DN_FD_130099 | JGI IMG/M metagenome (GOLD analysis project Ga0181355, IMG submission 130099) | Freshwater viral communities from Lake Michigan, USA - Fa13.VD.MM15.D.N | ecosystem: Environmental > Aquatic > Freshwater > Lake | place: USA: Michigan | collected 2013-09-23 | reverse complement strand
TGAAGTTCCTGTATATAAAGTTGATGCTGATACCGAAGCACAACTTTGTATTGAATATGGTATTAGGTCAGTTCCAACAATTATTTCCTTTAAGGAAGGAAAAGAATATAAAAGGTTATTGGGAAATCAAACCAAACCTAGACTTTTAGAAATGCTAGATTATGAATTGCCAAATAATTAACTTAGTTAAAGAAAAAGGACAAATTATTGGTGTCCTTATCCAAGTTGAGAATGGAGATACACAATACTTAACAATAGAAGAACATAATAAATATCAAAATGGCAAATAATTGTTATAATATTATCACCGTTGAAGGTGATATCGAAATCCTTAATAAAATTAGAGATATACTCACACCTTTAACTCAAACTGGTTTGAATTATGAAAACTATAAAGAAATCTTTAATGGTGAACAAGTCTTTATTGATTCTTATGAAGACTACGATTTTAGAGAAGAACATCCTAAATGGTTTACACCTGAAGAACCCTTCATTGATGAAGGACAATTAATTATTCAAGGTGATTCAGCTTGGAGTCCTGTTACTGAATTTACTGGTATAATTAGTCATGTCTATAAAGTTTTTGCAAGAATCACTTATGAAGAACAAGGTATGAACTTTGCAGGTGAACAAATATATAATGAAGATGGTGTTTGTATACTTGATGATGAATGCACTTATTGGGAATGGCAATTTAAAGAAGGTAACTTCTATGATGAATTTGACTTTAGTGCAGAATATATCGAAAACCTTGATGAATTCCTAGATGATAATAACCTTACCGATAAAGTTGATATGGATAAGGTAATGGAAATTTGGAAACAATATCATAGCCAAGAAGAAGATGATACGAATGTTTAAATTTTTTTATGAACATGAATGGAATCCTTATAGAGGTGAATATAAAAGACTTAACAAATCAAAAATACTATTGATAATTTCCATAACAAATTTTATTGTATCTTTAATCAATCTCTATCTTCATCTAACTAATTAAATAGAATTATGTATAATACCCTAGACTATCACCAATCGGTGAACAAACTAAGAACATTCTTCCAAAAGAAAAACTTCATTGAAGTACCAACACAATCAAGATTATCAATCTTAGCTGCTTGTGAAAACCCTCACTCAATAACACAATTTGAATATACAAATCAAATTTGGCCTCTACCGCAAACAGGTCAAATGTGGTTGGAATATGAACTTTTGAAAAACCCAACTTGGGATGGTGTATTTTGTGTATCCACATCTTACAGACAAGAAAAAAATCCAATCCAAGGTAGACATGAACTTATCTTCCCTATGTTTGAATTTGAATCAAAAGGAACAATGAAAGATATGGTTCAATTAGAAGCTGAACTTCTAGAACATCTTGGATTTGATAAACCAATCGAAGTAAACTATGATGATGTCTGTCAAGAATATGGTGGAGTTGATATCCTTGAAAATGAACATGAAACAAAAATGTGGGAAGAAAAAGGTCCAGTAGTATCTTTGCAAAACTTTCCTCTAAGAACTAATCCATTTTGGAATATGCAACATAATGATAACGGAATTTTTAATAAAGTTGATGTTATCCTTTATGGTCAAGAAACAATCGGTTCTGCTGAAAGAAGTTGCAATGTGGAAAAAATGAGAGAAATGTTCTATACAATTGAGAATGGTAAATATAGTGAAAAACTATTTGAACTGTTTGGTAAAGATAGAGTAGAAAAAGAATTAGAAGATTTCTTTAAACATGACTTCTTTGAAAGATTCGGTGCAGGTATCGGTATGACAAGAATGGCAAGGGCATTGAAACTTAATGGTTCTATTGATTAAAAGCATTATAATTTATTATACTTTTTTTATTGGAATATTGATTTTATCAATGTCATCTTATATATTATTTTACGAATTACTTAAAAAGAAAAAAGAATGCAACTAAAAGAATTAGAAAATCTACTAGAAAAGTATAAAGCATTTTCAGATAAATTATCCGAACTACATGACCTAGGTTTTGATTTCTATGAAGGTAAATTTGAACTAATGTCAGATGTGGAAAAATTATTTGATATATCAATAGCATCACACTATAATGAATATGGTAAAGATTGGATTAATTGGTTTATCTATGAAAATGATTATGGAAAAAGAAAACTAGAAGCATGGGATGAAAATAAAAATCTTATATGTCAAGATTTAAATTCATTGCATGAGTACATAGAAAAATATCATAAAAATGAAACTCTGTAAAAAATGTCTAGTATCAAAAGACTTATCCAATTTCACAATTGATAAATCTAAAAAAGATAACCTAACAATCTATTGCAAAGATTGTCAAAAACTAATAAGAGAAGAAAATAAATCTAAATATAATTTCAATAAAGACTACTATAAAAAAATAAATGATAACCGTAAAGATTATCATAAATTGTATTATCAAAAAAAGAAAAATATATTATAATCTCTTACATCATCCTATTCTTTATATTTTTTAATTGATTATTTAACTTTGTTAAATTATCACGAACCATTTCATTAAATATATCTGATATCCTTTTCCATTCCTTTCCCGATGTACTACTAGTAGTATTATATCTAGAAAGAAGATTTTCTGAATTAAGTTTACTCTTAAATTCATTTTCATTTAATAACCCATATGTTACTGCCATATTTATATCACCAGGTTGTACTAAACCATAACTAATGTTTTTTAAAATCTCATCACTTATCATAATCTTTTTTTCTAACTGTTTTACATATTTTTCAAATTCCCCCTCATATGGAGCATAATCCCTTGGCTTAAATGCTAAATCATTATCCTCATCACCCATGTTAACCTTATCATATACATCTGTATCACTCATCTCTCCACTCTGCATGTAATTTATAAACTGCTCACATATCCTCTTAAACTCTTTTGCATTTCTATTAAATCTATTTAACCTATAATAAAAACTCTCAACCTCATCCCTTGTTAAAAAATTCTTTATAAACTCCTTTAACTCATTTCCCCTTTCCCTTATATCCTTTGAATTCCTCTTTAATTTAAACTTATTTGCCATATAACCCAATATCATACCATATAACCTTTCCATCTTTTTATTAAATGGTATGTTCTTTGACAAATCACCCACGTCACTTACCTTTAATCCCTGACTACTCCTAGCCTTTGATAATGATGATGGACTATCTAAATTTATATCCCTGTATTTTGCCAAATCATTCATACTTCCATATGACCTGTTTATTGCCTCCTTTATTAATCCTCTTATAATATTTTTTATATTCATATTCTTTTTTTTATATATAGAAAAAATTATAAAAAATTTTCTATACCCACCCTACTCTTTTTAAATAAAAAACCCCCACAGGATTTTTTTTTCACTTTACACTTTGTAAACGTTTTACTTTACAAAAATGTGTCGGGAATATATATTATTTGTCGGGAATGTTTAAAAAGTGTCGGGAATACATATTATTTGTCGGGAATCTCATTGTCTTTATAACCTGTCATTCTTTTCATATTACTAATGTCAGGATTGTCCTGACTTATTTACTATAAATAATAATTTTATTAAAAATGTATCATTGAGAATCTAAAACCAAAAAATTATATAAAAATTTTTTACAAAATTTTATTGGGATTGTAAATAAAAAAAATAGAAAAAATTCATGCATGTAGCCCCCACACCTATATGGGGGTGGGTGGGGAGTGTTATAACAGGATACGGAGGGGGGGTATGCCAGGGGAGGGTATTTGACATTTGCAAATCTTTTTTCATCTTTTTCTTACATCAAACTTACATTGTACTATTCCAGTACTGAATGTAATAAAAACAAGGGAGGAACATTGTCCTCCCCTGCTTGGATTTTTAGATAGGTTTGTTATTGAAAGTTTCAATATTCTCTATCTTGATTGTCCGAATTATAATCGGTTTATCCGTGCCTTGATTTTTTGGCAAACTTGGTTTTTCCCGAAACTTTTTAATGATTGCAATCTGTTCGGCAGTAGCAGTTTCTCCGTTTACAAAGTAATCGGTTGTTTCTGAATGATTTACGGCAACCATAAGATACAAATCTTCTTTTTTGTTTTTGTTGCATACTATTGAGCCGTTTTCGGTATCGTAAACCTTTTCGTGCCAATTTGCTTTCGCAACAAAATCTGCTTCTTTTCCCTCCCTTATTAACTGATTGTTTACCATATTTGAGTAAACACAATTAAGAAGGACATTGTACTTAGTGCGTTTTGTAACACCTTTTTTGGCAGTCTGCCATAGCGGATTTTTATCTCCACTCTCCTTGTCAGTTAGTACCATAGGCACACTAACAACAGCAACAACGGAAGCGAATGTGGCACTCCCTCCATCATTCAGCATTGATAATAAGTTTTGAACTTTCATAGTGTTAAAGAATTAACTGATGCAAAGGTGCGATTTTCTTTTTGTATAAAAAAGCAATTTATACGAAAAACTTACATAAAACTTACATTACCATTTTTGGCTTGCATATGCGCCCGACAAATAAAATAAATGATATAAAAAAATTTATTTTTAATTATTTCTTACATAGAACTTACATTTGGTTCATAACTATTTGATTTTCAATTAGATATATTGTGTTATGAAAGCCTGGCGTAACTCACTGATTATCAACGACTTCCTTTGTATTCGCATAACTTTTTTTCTGCGTCTACTTGTGTCAGAAAGGACTTGAATCGATTGTGTGCAATGTTATGTGCCTCAAATCGCATCCTATGAAATAGTGCAATTTTGAGTAAAAAATTAAGTAAAAATAAATTTGGATAATTTGAATTTATTTTGTATGGAAGTTTCCATAGTAATAAAAAATAAGACTACCAAAAAAAAGATAAAAAAACCTTGCGTAATATTTTTTGAAAATAAATTTGGATAATTCAAAAATCCTAATCTGGTCCTGGACCTGCACTGGTTATGTAGCGTTATAACATAAACCAACCAACTCACCAAAAAAAAGATAAAAAAACCTTGCGTAAGGTTTTCTCAAAAGAATTTTATTTAATCCGTTGTTATTTAATTTTGATTTATTACTTTTGTATCACTATGAAAAATCAATTATCCAAAATAGGTCTTGAGAACAGGGTTCTCACACCTACACTATTTGCTTCTGCATATAGTTCTATGCGTGAAAGGGTTCGGGTTAATTTCATTATGAAATACCGATACACCTTATCTGGTAATCGTGCTACGGGTAATTCCGTTGAAGATTACTTACAATTAGGTCTTGAAAGGTTATTGAAATACAACGGATTCAATTTCGAAACTTGCAAGGATTTTAATGATGAAGAGATTACCATTTTTGGTTTTCAGAAATTGTGGTTTTATGCTTCGCAACAATGTCTGTTTGAAGACAATGTAAAAGGTTCAACAACAAAGAAAGGTGAAAGGACAAAGATTGTTGTTACCAACATTGTTACCGATATGGATGGCAAAGAATGTGTTACCAACATTGTTGAAAATAGATTGTTGGAAACGGATTCAATCAATACAAAGAGAAAGCCAAAAATGAATGTCCGTTCCCTTATCAGAAAGGCAATCGAAACTGCTGACAATGCCAAAGATAGATTGTTCTTTGAGAGATTGTTGGCTCACCTTCTTATACAATCTTCAATAAGAAAAGCAGACAAAGTAGGTAAGGCAATATCCTTAAAGGAAGTTATGGATTGCTTTACTAATCAGTTTCAAAGTAAGGATGCTTACATTATGTGGAGAAGCCGAATGGAAACGGATGAAAGGATTAAGAAATTGAGAATGGTAGCATAAAACAAACTACCAACAAACTAAACAAGGGAAGTAATGTCTTCCCTTTTTTTATGTCCTATTTGCTTAATAACAATGCGTATAAACGCTTCAAAGCCTGGAATGATATTGGATATCATTTTTTATTTTGGATTGATTATGTGCAATGTTATGTGGCTTAAATGACAAAAAAAAAGGGAAGAAAGCAATTCGCCTTCCTCCCTTCTGTTACACATAACTAAACACTATGAAAATCAGTTATATGCAAATGTAAAAATTAAATGCCATAACACAACAAAAAAGGGGAACATTTCTGCTCCCCTTGTTTCTATTGTCTACCTACCATTACATTCCCTCCTTCATCCGCTTTGAATACGGAAAAGGAATAGTTCATTAACCGATTATAGCATTGCTCCCTCTCAATTTTGAGGAATGCATTATTGAGAACCTTTGCTTCGGCTTCTTGGAAGAATATATACCTTCCCTTTTGCATCGAAAGGAGTTTCTGAAGCACTTCCATCGTTTCTACCTTAAAGGTAGTACGGAACAGGATTGTTTGACCTTTCACTTTCATTTGATTGCTTTCGGTCTTTTTTGCAGTATCAATCCAAGACTGATTAACTGAGAGGACATTTGTTGAATTTTTCATTTAAGTAAATTAGATATGTGTATGCAAATGTAAAAAACAAAAACGAAATAACAACAGATTATATAAAAACTTTTGAAATAATTTTACTGGCTAATTAGCAACCTTGCTGATATGGGAAACAAAAAAAAGCCCTATAAAGGGCTTTGGAATATTATTGTGAGGATTACTAACTTTGCGACAATGTAGAACAAAGAACCAATCAGAATGAATCTAATGAAGAATCTTATTAACAATTCCTCTCCATCCATCTCCCTTCTCATACAAGAGGGAGATAATTAGAAAGAGGCAATAAGTTTTCCTGCTTTTCTTTGTATGACTCAACCATTAACTTGCAGGTTTGATGAGTGGCTTCATTTCTGCCATCAGTCCTATAATCGGATGAGGCGCAATGTTCAATCCATTCCAAACATAGCCTTGTAAAGGACTGCTGTAAGGTTCTGTGTTCGTTTGACATTTCTTTAATAAACTCCTTTCTCGATTCGTTGGAGTAGGTATTTACGAAATCTGTCATTTCGGTTACAATCTCTTTTGCTGATTTTCTCATAAGGTATTTTTTAGTGTATGCAAATGTAAAAAACAATATTGGATTGACAACAAAATAAACAAAAAAGATTATGAGCAATGTTATGAACATTGTACAAAAAAAGGGAGGAACATTGTCCTCCCTTCAACATTGTCCTTTGAGAACATTGTTACACTAAAACAAGACCTTTCTCTTTGGCAATGTCGTTGCAGATTGCAAGACCTTGTTCGTTGAATTTCATATTTCCACCGAGCAGATTGCCGTATGTGTCTGTGCTTTTCTTTGAGTGTGTAGAATAGTGTGTTACACCATTAAACGCACCGAACAATGTCATTCCCAAATCGGAAGTTTCTTTGATAAGGGAGTTCATAAGAGCCTCCTTGTTGCGACCTGTAACAGGATGAAGAATATCGCCTTCCTTCATCTTTGTTTCATCAATCTTGAGAAGACGATTGGCAAGAGAATCCAAGATTTTGGAATCGATTTTGATTGTTGCCATCTTTTGGAACATTAGTGCTTCGGCTTCTTTCTCTACCTTAAAGGAGGCAATCAATCGGATGAATTCCTCAACCCGAATATCATGATTCTTTGTGTGGCGAATTTTGAGTCCTTTCATAATGCGACCATACTGATTGGAGCAACGGAGAATGAAATCTACACCACCACCGAACAAAGGAGTGCTACCATCGTGCGAATTTCCCCAAACGAAATAGTTTTCGGTTTTGAGTCCAAGGTGCTTGTGCATAAAGTCCTCAGTAGAACGGAGATAGGCGAGAACCTTTTTACCACCATCGAATTCAGCATATCCTTCGATAGCAAAACCACTTGCTTCGGATAACCTATGTGTGTACTCCATAAAGGTAGAGTTTTTGGTTTCCGTGTAAGTCTTCCTTGTAATGTACAAGGTTTCGTTGTTATCAGACCTCTTTAAGGCTGTGTAACCATCTTCAGGAAGATAAAGACCTGATACTGATTTAGTGTAAGGAGTGCTGCGATTGACTTCCCAAGTCAAACCATCAGCGAATTGCTTTAGTGTGTTCATATGCAAATGTAAAAAAGAAAAACCAAATCACAACAAATTATATAAAAAGTTTTAAAATAATTTTGAGTAAGCTGGGCAAGTCTTTGGTGCAGAGCAACTTGTCATTAAAGCAAGTAGTAAAAATAGTATAATAAGTTTTTTCATCTTTTCATATAAATAGAAAAAATCCTACCGATAGTACCGATAGGATTTTGAATCTTTAATCAATGAAACACCAAATATCTTACATAGCCAAAAGTTTTTGTATAATTTCGGTTACTTGCTCCTTGCTTCGCCATCCAAGAACATCATCGTGTTCTGATAGGCGAATCCAATCTCCACCTTGAGTTTGCCAAGCACCAACTTCAAAATCTTCAATACCATCACCATAAAGACCTTGCCCACCACCAACAACGGATATGGTAATTCCGTTTGGTAGTTCGTGTTGTGATTGAACTGCACCCACCATCCTATTTCTGTGAGGGGCAAAAACCAAATCTTCAAAACAAGTTATTGTCATTTTATTTAATATTTAAGAGTGGAACATCTATTTCTTCGGTCAAGGTCAAAGGTGTTTGTTGTGATATTTCAAACCCTTCTACTTGTTCCATTGCATCACGGACTAACTTCCGTATCATTTCTAAGGCTTCTGCTTGAGATTCAAGTTCTTCAACTGATATTCTATAATCATTCATAGTAACAATGTTTAATGTTTAACAATGTGCAAATGTAAAAAGAATGTTTGAATTGACAACAAAAATAATATAAAAAAAGGAGGAACAATGTCCTCCTTAAAGATTGTTTACTTTTTGTAAGCCTGGTAGATTGTTTCTAACTGGGGCAAACAATCTTTAGCCGACTTACCTTTCAATCCGTAGTAATCTTTTATATCCTTCAACTTCACTCCTCTCATTTTCAATCCTGCTGAAAGAATCTTTAGCGAATAGATATGTGTAGCAAGTTGGTAAGCAAAATAATCTATTTGACTACCACCATAGTTTACTGAAGGTGTTTGCAATTCTCCTGACCTTGCCAAGGTAACTGCCTTTTCAAATTGTGTTTCCATACACAAATGTAAAAAAGAAAAATTAAATAACAACAAATTAAATAAAAAAAGGGAACATTTCTGCTCCCTTGTCTTTGTTATTCGTGGTATCCTTCGAATTTATTGAATTCCCACGAAATCCTTTCATCGCCTCCTTCATCCTTGTATCGAATGCAATTCCTTGCAAAGAAGAATTCTTCCTCGGTTACCTTAGTAAGGTAATCCCAAACATTGGCAAACTTTTCATATCCTAAAACCAATTGTCCACGAACACGGAATTCAGGCAATCCTCCGATTTTAAAATTTAAAAAGTATATAGAATCTGCAATTCTTCCGTATGAGTCTGTTTGCCATTCGTGGCTATCCGACTTATACGAAATCCTCCAATACCCCGACACATTTTTCTTGGGGTGTGTTCCGTAGAAATAGTATAACTCATTTTTTTCAGAATAAGACCCTGCCTCATAAGGGTAAGGTTTACCCTCATAAGAGCAAGACCCTGCCTCATAAAAGAATTCGTCTACAATGACCACCTTTTTCAAAAGTGTAATGCTGTTGTCGACTCCCTCGACCAACACAGCAGATTCAACTTGATTACTCATAGTATGCAAATGTAAAAAAGAAAAATTAAATAACAACAAAATAATTAAAATAAAAAAAAGGAGGAACATTGCCCTCCTTAAAGAATATTATATGAAATTAGTTTAGGAGTGCATATCCACAAAGACAAACCAAACCTTATCACCATCATCGGCTGAATGGGTTAAATCTGTTAGACCACATTCATCGTATTGGTAAGCAAAGAAAGTATCATCTTTCATACAATCAAATGGTCTATTCCTATATGAATGTGCTTCGGACAAATGCTTTGCCCATTTGGATAAAGACCATAGTTCTATTTCATTCCATTCAGATAAATTAGTTTCACCTTCCTCAAATTTGAGTTTTGCGGTTTCACCATAGAATGAACTTTTAGTCCAATTACTTACTGTTTCATTGATTTTCTCAATGCTTTGATAATTAGTATCTTTGGGTTCATACCTACCTTCACCCGAATTATAAACTTCGTTATCTTCGGAAACTGCACCGCAGAAATCCCTCCAATTATTTTCTGTTCCGAAATCAATTAAAAGGTTATCAGCCATACGACAAGCCTCTTCTCCCGAATTGGCTTTTACTTTTACAAAGTGAATATTATGCATAGTATAACAATGTTTGGTTTAACAATGTGCAAATGTAAAAAGAATGTTTGGATTGACAACAATGTCTTATCTACATTCTCTAATTATTTTAACTTTATTTAAAGTATTTATTGGGAATACTACTTCGCCTGGCTTGAAATCTTTGTCCACCCTAACTCTATGCAATGTGATTGTATCACCACTTATGTTACGAGCAATGACATACTTACTTCTACTTTCTATGCAACTGACCATCATCCCGATAGTGAGAATTGCTAACAACACTTTTTTCATTTGAATTTATTTTTTTTCTC
>Ga0181355_1001429_pt1 | contig 10498 bp, 13 predicted proteins | sample Fa13VDMM15DN_FD_130099 | JGI IMG/M metagenome (GOLD analysis project Ga0181355, IMG submission 130099) | Freshwater viral communities from Lake Michigan, USA - Fa13.VD.MM15.D.N | ecosystem: Environmental > Aquatic > Freshwater > Lake | place: USA: Michigan | collected 2013-09-23 | reverse complement strand
GCACAAAGAATGGCACGATGACTCTAATTGAGGATGACCGTGGCCTGTATATGGATGCACAAATCGCAGATACCTCAGAGGGCCGCGACCTCTACAAGTTAGTCGAGCGAGGCGATGTTGATCAGATGAGCTTTGCTTTCCGCGTGATTCGTCAGAAATATAACGAGGACCGCACCACTCGCACACTCACAGAGGTTTCTCTTGCTGATGGCGATGTATCGGTTGTCACTTACCCAGCCTATGTGATGACAAGTGTTGAAGCCCGTGAGCAAATGAAGGCAGCATTACAGGCGATGAAAGAAGGGCGCGATATAAGCCCTGAAGCAATGGATGCACTCAAGGCAATCTTTTCAGACCTTTCAGAAGGTCACGAATACATTATGAGGTCATTGCAAATGATGACCGAGTTCCTGAGCATGGAAGATTCAACATACAAGGATGATGAGGATGAAGAAATGCAGCGTGCAGTTGATGTTGTTGGAGATTATGTTTCATGGGATTCATCAGGTGGAACCGCTCGTGGCCGAATTGTGCGCGTTCTGCGCGAAGGCACATTGCAGGTTCCTGAAACAGATTTCTCAATCAACGCCGAGGAAGGTGACCCAGCCGTATTGATTCGCCTATACCGCGAACTGCGTGATGGCTATGTTGCCACAGATACCCTTGTCGGACACAAGGCATCAACGCTCACATCCATCGGCACATTGCCTGAGCCAAGCGCAGAGGCAGGTCGCAAGATTTCACTTCGCCTCGCCCACGCAATTATCAGCAACACGAAATAGATTTCTGCTGCAAAAGTAGCAGAGCGAAGTCGGAGCAATCCCACACCTTCGGGCCGTGGAGAGCATTGCCACCACCTCACACACAATCCACACTCATAGGAGAAAAATGTCAAAGTCATACATTGATGTTGCTCTTGAGCGCCGTGATGTAGTTAAGACAGAAATGGATGCAATTCTTGAGGCAGTAGCCGCAGAATCACGCACCGATCTAACTACAGAGGAAACCACAAAGGTTGATGCTCTCGTAATCGAGGCACGCGCACTAGATGCAAAGATTGAAAAGTTCACAATACAGGCAGTCGCAGATGAAAAGAGTGCAGAAATGCGCGCATCTGTTGCAGCAGTAATTACACCTCGCGTTGGTGGCGCAACCATCACACGCGAAGTTCGCACATATAACCCTGAAGCTGGAGTCTCATTCGTCAAGGATGTATTCAATGCTCAGGTTCGTGGTGACTACTCAGCGCAAGAGCGCCTAGCACGCCACACACGCGAAGAAGCAATTGAGCGCCGCGATGTTGATACATCAAACTTCGCTGGACTTGTTGTTCCGCAGTATTTAGTCGAACTAGCAGCTCCGTTTTCACGGGCAGGCCGACCAACGGCTGACTTCGCAACCGCAAAGCACACACTACCGCCATCAGGAATGTCTCTTGAGATTTCCCGCATGACAACAGGCACATCAACTGCGGTCCAAGCAACTGAGAACTCTGCAGTATCAGAAACTGATGCCGATGATACACTTTTGAGCATCCCAGTTCGAACCATAGCGGGCCAGCAAGATTTATCCCGACAGGCGATCGAAAGAGGAACAGGCATTGACACATTCGTTGTTGCCGATCTCATTCGCTCATACCACTCAACTGTTGATGCTCAAGTTCTCAATGGTTCAGGTTCAAGCGGTCAGTTCACAGGAATCCGCAACGCAGGTGGAAACGCAATCACCTTTACCACCGCTTCACCAACAGTCAAACTTCTCTATCCAAAGTTGGCTGATGCAATCCAAAAGATTCAGTCAAATGTCTTTGAGACACCAACGCACTGGATTATGCACCCACGCCGCTTGGCCTTCTTGCTCGCTGGAGTTGACGGTTCAGATCGCCCACTCGTAGTTCCAAGTGCAGCAGGCCCAGTAAATGCAGTTGCAACAGGTGCAGGAGTTTCAACCTATGGCAACTCAGGTTATTCATTGATGGGCTTGCCTATCATTACTGATGCAAATGTCGGTACAGCATACGGCGCAGGAACAAATCAGGATGAAATCTACTGCGTAGCAGCACCTGAGATGCACCTTTGGGAGCAGCCAGGTTCACCATTCGCATTGTCATTTGATGCAACTGGTGCCTCAACTCTCACAATCAAGTCCGTTGTTTACGGATTTGGTGCCTTCTCTGCCCAAAGATACCCACTAGCTGCCTCAATCATTTCAGGCACTGGATTGGTAGCACCTAGCTTTTAGTTAGTGGCACCGACTTTCTGAAAGAAAGTTAACACATTGTAAGAGGCGGGTTTTTCTCCCCCGACTAACCCGCCTCTTACTTCTTACTTGGGGGCAAAATGAAACGCATAAAAAAACTTCTTAGAATTAAGGTAAAATCAAAGGAAACCGCTACTGCCGTTCCGCAACTAGAACGCGCAATGCTTCCCAAAGTAGAAACGAGAATCAAGCGTGGCGATAACTAACGGGTATGTAACCCTGAACGAAGTCAAGAGCGCGCTCAATCTTGAGGATTCTATTGACAATCAAGCCCTTGAGATGGCGATTGCTACGGCCTGCCGTCAAATAGATGACTACTGTGGTCGCTTTTTCTATAAGGATGGCACCACCGCCGTGCCTGTCATTCGTTACTACACACCGACTGACTACTATATTCTGCCAATAGATGACTTTGTAAGCATCAATCAGATTGCTACTGATGAGAACTTCAGTCAAACTTACACAACAATCTTTGCCGCATCCGATGCGATGTTTGAACCTGTCAATAATCCTGCCCGTGGCCTGCCGATGTCGCGCCTTCTTGCAGTAGGTTCTTATGTATTCCCCTTTAACATTCCACAATCAGTAAGAGTCACAGGCGTATTCGGTTTCTCATCCGTGCCTTTTGAGGTTGCCACCGCCGCTAAGATTCAATCCTCGCGCCTGTTCCTGCGCAACCAGTCACCCTTTGGTATCGCTGGCAACACAGACCTTGGAACCGTGCGCTTGGCTGCGAAATTAGATGCAGATGTTGAGGCACTACTGCGCCCCTTACGCAAAAACAATGGCTTGGCGAAGTAATGCTACCGAGTCAGGTTCGCAGTGGCCTAAAAGCCAACCTTGAGGCGATTGCGGGTATGCGCACTTATGAGCTAATCCCAACCGTGCCAGTAGCACCAGCGGCCATTGTAGGCCAGTTGGACTTTACCTTTGATCTTAATAATGCCCGTGGACTTGACCAGGCAAACCTAGATGTTGTTGTTTTGGTTCAGCGCTTTACAGAGCGTGCGGGTCAGAACGAACTTGATAAGTACCTCGCAGGAAGTGGCGATTACTCAATCAAGGCAGCAATCGAATCTGATCTAACTCTTGGTGGGGCTTGCAGCACTCTGCGAGTCACATCTGCCGAAGCGGGTAATTACTCATCAGGCGATATTGAGTTTCTTTCGTACCGCTACCGAATAACCGTTTACGGATAGGAGAAAAAATGAGCTACACAGTCACATCGGATAATTTTAACCCTAAGAAAAAAGGTGAAGAAATCACCGAGAAAGAGTTGCTTGAATTAGGACTCAACATAGATGCACTGGTTGCAAGCGAACACCTCAAGAAAACCACAACAACTAAAACAGTAGAGGAAACAAAATAATGGCCCGTATCGTATTAACAGATGCATCAGTGTCAATCAATGCCGTTGATCTTAGCCAATTCATCACAAGCGTTGCTATTTCTACCAGCGAGGATGTTGTTGACACAACAGGAATGTCCTCTGCAGGAGCGCGGACACGGTTGGCTGGATTGCAAGATAATTCAGTAACCTTTGAGTTCAATCAGGACTTTGCAGCAGGTGGGCCTGAAATTACAATCAATGCCCTTGCTTCATCCCTTGTCGGAACAGTGATAACTTGTATCGTCAAGCCAACATCTGCAGCAACTAGCTCTACAAATCCGAGCTATACATTTTCGGCCGTTTGCGCCGAGTGGCAGGTTTTGTCAGGAGAAGTTGGTTCACTCTCAACTATTTCTGCAACTTGGCCAATTACAGGTGCAATTACAAAAGCAAACGCATAAATGCCAGGCCTTGTCCTAACAAATGCCTATGTCGTGTACGCAGGCTACGACATATCGCAATATGTGACCTCAATAGAGTTGCGAAGTAGTGTTGACATTATTGACACCACGAGAATCGGAGCTTTATCAAGGACTCGTCAGGGTGGGGTATTTGACAATTCTGTAACATTTGATTTGAATCAGGATTACGCTGACAACGCCTTGGAAGAGATAATCAATGGCACATCCTTTGCAACGACAACCGTAGGTACCTCGGTGGCAATCGAGATCAGGCCCGTCAATGCCGCAACTAGCGCAAATAATCCGAAATACACATTCAATGCGCTGATTGCTGAATGGCAATCGGTATCGGCAAGTTTGGGAAGCCTCGTTACGGCAAGCGTGACTTGGCCAATCTCAGGTAATATAACAAAATCAATCACATAAATTAGGGGGGAAAAATGGATGGATTAGCAGTAAAGGTAAAGATGACCGATGGTAGCGAGGTCAGTTACAAGTTAACACCTCGCATCATCGTGGCATTTGAGCAGAACTTTGGTGCAGGCATGCCAAAATTGTTGGGCGAGCAACAAAAAATTGAACATATCTATTGGCTGGGTTGGAAAGCGATGCAGACTCACGGAGTCGTAGTCAAAGTTTTTGGACCTGAGTTTCTTGATACAATCGTCAGTGCAGAACTGGATTCAGATACTTCTTTCGAATCCACCGCAACAGTCTAACCTACACGATTGCAGCCGTTGCGGTTGAGACGGGAATACCTATCAGTGACTTGCTTGATGCACCTGAAGGTATCCTTGAAGCAATCACGATTTATATGAAGGAACGAGCTAAATCTCATGGCTAACGATGTAATCATCCTGACGGGTATCAAAGAAACAATCGCATCCCTCAAAGAGTTTGACAAGGATGCACTCAAGCGATTTCAAAAAGTAATCAACACCGAACTGGCGGGGGCAGAGCGAGATGCCAAGGCATTGATCTCAGGAGTTTCGGGATACAACGATAACAACACACCGATGAGTGGCTGGAGCAAGGCCGATGCCGCCAAGCCCCGCAAGACAACTCGCGGTGGCGCAGGTTGGCCTGGGTGGGATGCCTCAGCCATACAGTCAAAGATTACAAAGACAAAGGCAGAAGGCAAAGTTCGCGGTGATTACACCACCAGTGCAGGCGCTCTTCTAAACAAGTCTGCGGCAGGTGCAATCTTTGAAATTGCTGGTCGTAAGACGAAGGCGGGATTTGGCGGCGGGTCAGGTCAACAATTCCTGCGTACTCTTGGCAACAGATTTGGAAAAGCCTCGCGTGTCGTGTGGCGGGTAGTTGATAAGGACAAAGAAAAGATACAGGCAAATGTGGCGCGAGCCTTAGATGAGGCGAAGGCAGAATTGCAAAAGCATTTAGGCAGAGAGCGAGCTAAATAAATGGCAGTTGGCGCAGTTGTAGCCCGCATACTCACCCAGTATTCCGACAAGGGTTCAAAGGCTGCTCAAAAAGACATTAAAAAACTTGGTGTAAACATTGATAAGTTTGCAAAGAAATCAGCCAAAGCCTTTGGTGTTGCTGCACTTGCAAGTGCTGCCTTTGCAGCCAAGATTGGCAAGGATGCAGTTCAGGCTGCAATCGCCGATCAGAAGTCACAGGCACTTCTTGCTAACTCTTTACGCAATACTGTTGGTGCATCAGATGCGCAGATTGTAAGTGTTGAAAAAAACATTACGGCGCTTCAGAAGCAATTTTCTGTTGTGGATGACGAGTTGAGGCCCGCGTTTGGCAGACTGACTGCCGCGTTTGGCTCAACTGCGGCTGCATCAGAGGCATTGCAGATTGCACTTGATGTAAGTGCATTTGCAACTGTTGATTTAGCAACTGCATCCGATGCAATTATCAAAGCAAGTAAGGGTCAAACTAAGGCTTTGGGCAACCTTGTGCCTGGTGTTAGCGCAGCAACATTGGCCACTAAAGACTTTGGCAAGATTACAGATCAAGTTTCAAAGATTGTAGGCGGTGCTGCTGCCACTCGCGCTGGCACCCTTGAAGGCAAGATGAATGGCCTCAAGATTGCATTTGGCGAAGCGATGGAAACTTTGGGCTATGCCCTTTTGCCTGTTCTTGAGAAGTTTGCCACGATGCTTACAACACAGATACTGCCAAAGGTTGAAGCCTTTGTTGCATTAAACAAAGACAAGTTAGCCGCAGGATTCGCTGCTGCTGCAGAGATGGCCTTCAAATTACTCACCGCTGCAGTTGCATTTTCTGACTGGTGTGCAAATAATTTTGGTGTTGTAAAAGGTATGGCAGCCCTTATTGCTGGAATGTTTGTCGTTGGTCGCATTGCAGCCTTTGTAACTGCAATTCAAAGTCTTATTGGTGTATTCGCACTATTGCGAACAACCGCACTTGGAGCCGCAGTAGCAACTGCCTTTGCAACAGGCGGTGCAAGCATTGCTTTAGGCGCTGCAGCACTTGCAACGGCAGGCATTGGTGTTTACACCCTCAATCAAATGGTTGGGCCTAATGGAAAGGCTAATGCTGCAAAGAAAAATGCCTTGCAGAGCCGTAGTGGTGTCAGCCCCCGTGGTAATACGAACAATCGCGACTTTAGCGTTACACCTGTTACTAGCGCCCTTGATAAATTTACAACAGGTTTGAAAGATGCAACAAAAGCGCAAAAAGATAAACTAATCAATGAAGCGGCAGCGAAGAAAAACTTAGAGCGCCAAAAGATGCTTTCAGGTTCAACATCACTTGCTATTGGACAAGGCACAAAGTTATATGCAGCAAATAGTGGCAGAAATGTTAATGTCTATGTTGCAGGCTCTGTTTCAACGCAAGAAGATTTAGTGACTAGCATTGTCAACGGCATTGAAAGAACAACACGCCGTAGCTTTGGAAGTGTTGGAGCGTTTGATAAAGCATGACCGCATTTGATGGAGTTACTTCGCCTGCAGTAACAATTCAATTTTTAATGAGTGGCTCATTTGTCACAGTTGCAACCACTGATGTGATCAGCATAAATATCCGCCGTGGTCGCACTCGACAAAGTGAGCGCGACCAAAGCGGCACATCTGTCATCGTCCTTAATAATTTCAGCGGTATCTACAATCCCGATGCCACCAGCGGCACTTATGTTGTGGGCGGTGTAAGCATTTTGCGTGATGGCTTACAGATGCGCATTGTGGCTACAATCGGCGGTACCGCATACAACCTTTACTACGGCTTCTTAGAAACAACAAGAGTAGATCAGGGCGAGGCACCAGCGGTAACAATGACTTTTGTTGACGGCATTGCCTATATCGCCGATGCCCAGGCACCAGCACTTGCCGCTGCCGCGAACGCCGAAACCGCAGCCACTCGCGTTGGCCGTATGTTAGACATTGTGGGCTGGCCAAGTGGGGCTTCACGCTCACTGACAGGTTCAGTTGGGATGCTTGCCACGGTGCAGAATCGCTCTTGTATGGCAATGATTTACCAGGCGGTTGATAGTATTGCGGGGCGTTTCTATATCTCACGCGATAATGTTGCAACCCTTGTGCCTCTTGCTAACAAATTCTCACGCCCAACGCAGTTGCTCTTTACTGATACAGGTGCGAGCAACACCGTGGGCTATATGGAGTTATTCACAAACCCTGGCACTTACTATGTAGTCAATCAGGCAGTAGTTGATCGCGGCAATGCCAACAAGCAATACACATCAACCTATAACATAAGCAAGAACGCATACGGTATTGCTAAAAGTATTTTTGATGCACCTGTTGCTACAGATAGCAACGCGCAGAATCTAGCTCTTTATGAGTCACGCAAATTGGCTGACCCACTTACCTATGTCGAGCGCATTGACTTTAACGCCCTTGCACTTGCAGATTATGGTGCTTTGTATCCTGACTTTCTAGCAACTGAACTTGGCGATCAGATAAGCGTTGTGCGCTCAGGTGTGCAATACAACCTAGTTGTCGAAGGTATGGCGTTTGCAATTGTGCAAAACAATTGGATGATGAGCTACACCACAAGCGCAATCAACCCATATTCAATTACGATTTAGGGGGTAGCAGATGCCATTATGCCCGCAGATTACTAATACGCCGATTACTGTAACTCTCACAGGCGATTTTACTATTAACGATGTTATACCAGTTTTGCCTGCTAACACAGAACAATTGGCAGCAGTTGAAACTCTTGTTGATGGCAAGGCTCAAATCTATTATCAAACTACTGCACCTGTTGGCGCTGGAATCAATGAAGATGATCTTTGGTATGACACAGACGATGGCAATAAGCCTTACATTTTCCGTTCAGGTGTGTGGGTTTCAGTTCAAGATGGCTCAATCGCAACGGCTCAATCTGCAGCCAATACCGCTCTTGCCAACGCTGCAACCGCAAATGCAGTAGGTGTAGCAGCGCAAAATACTGCCAATACTGCTCTTGCAAATGCTGCTACTGCTAACGCCGTAGGTGTTGCTGCGCAAGGCACCGCCAACACTGCTCTTGCAAACGCTGCTACTGCCCAAGCCGCTGCAGTTGCATCGCTTCAGCCAAGTGCTAACACGATTGTTAACGCCAGCAACCAAATGACTGCAATCAATGGCACTGGCATTACTGTTTTCTCAGGTGCATCATCCACTTCAGGCGCCCGTGTAGTTCTCAACTCAACTGGCCTTGCTGGATTTAATGCAGGCGGAACTGCGACTTTTTCAGTAAGTGCATCAACGGGCGCAGCGGTGTTTTCAGGCAGCGTTACAGGCTCAACAATTACTGGTGGAACGCTTAACATTGGTGGCAATGCCATCATTGATGCAAGCGGTCTTTTAACTGCTACTGGTGCAACAATCACAGGAACAATTACGACCAACAACATTACTGTTACTGGCGGAACTCTGACTATTGGTTCAACATTTGCAGTTACTGCGGGCGGAGTTTTAAGCGCAACAGGTGCCACAATTACTGGCACGCTGACATCAAACAATGTGACTATTACTGGTGGAACACTAACAATTGGTGCAAAGTTTTCAGTAACTAGCTTGGGTGTGCTAACTGCCGTTGATGGAGTATTTACTGGCACAATCACATCAACAAATGCAACAATTACTGGCGGTTCTTTGACAGTTGGTTCAACTTTTTCAGTCACATCGGCTGGCGTGCTAACTGCAACAAGTGGAACCATTGCGGGCTTTACCCTTAGCGCAACAACAATCACTAACGGCAGCACTATGACTCTCTACAACAATGGTGACTTTTATACAGGTGGAGTTGTCTCTTCAACAGGTGGGCTTTATTCGACAGCCCCTTGTAGTTTTGGTTCGACATTAGATGTCACTGGAACTACAACTATGACTGGTTCTGTGACTATGGGTTCCACTAATACATTTCAATACCTTTCATCAAGCGGAACTTTGCGATCACTTTACACCTACGGCGCAGCTCGTAGTGCATCTACTCGCACAATGATTATTGATTCCAGTGGCAACTTTGGAACAACAGCATCCACTCGCCGCAAGAAGCATGAAATTGCTTCTTACACAATTGACTCTGCAGCCTTATTGAATCTTGATGTCAAAACTTTCAAATATAAGCCTGAAATTGATGCAGCACAAGATGTCCAATATGGCTTTATTGCAGAAGAAGCACAAGAACTAGGACTAGATGAGTTGATTCAATACGACTCAACAGGCGTTCCTGACTACTTCGCCTATGAAAAACTGCCAATCTTTTTATTGCAACTTATTAAGGAACTTAAAGCTGAAATAGACCAACTCAAGGGGGAATAAATGGAACAAGAGATTGACATTCAGGCAGTGCTAAAGGCGATGCGTGAAACCATCGGAAACCAGGCACAAGAAATTGCAATCCTCAAAGCAACACTTGAGGCATCAACTAACTCATAACGGGAGAACCGCGCAAATGACACCAGCAAACTGGGCAGGCTTAATTGTCTCAATCATCGCAATCATCAGTGCCTTTGCAGGCTCAGTGCGTTGGCTCGTTAAGCATTACCTCAACGAACTCAAGCCCAACGGTGGCAGCAGTTTGAAAGATGCAGTCAATCGCCTTGAAGTGCAAATGGACATTGTGCTTGACCTATTGGCAAAGAAGTGAAGGCAACGCCAGCGGCAACGGCGGTGCTACGCCAGGCCACGGCCTTGAGGCCATTGCGAAAAAAACTATCTGATGGCCTATTGCCATCTGCTGCCCACCAAGTTCAAAATCCTAAGTCAGATCACAATACTGGCCTAGCCGTGGACTTGACCCACGACCCTAAGAACGGCATTGATTGTGCCAACATATTTGAGCAATTGAAGGATGATAAGCGCGTTGATTACTTAATTTTTAGCGGCAAGATTTGGTCAAAGGCAAGAGCTAAAGAAGGCAACCGCAAATACACAGGTTCAAACCAGCACAACAAGCACCTTCATATTTCAATCAAGGCAGAGTTTGCCAATGACACTTCACCGTG
>Ga0181355_1001424_pt1 | contig 10516 bp, 21 predicted proteins | sample Fa13VDMM15DN_FD_130099 | JGI IMG/M metagenome (GOLD analysis project Ga0181355, IMG submission 130099) | Freshwater viral communities from Lake Michigan, USA - Fa13.VD.MM15.D.N | ecosystem: Environmental > Aquatic > Freshwater > Lake | place: USA: Michigan | collected 2013-09-23 | reverse complement strand
TCAGGATAATCCCGAATAAGGTCATTTATTAGAGATAGGGTCTCTCTAATATCATTGAAGTACCACTCGTCGCGTTCTGTTCCTCCGAAGAAGAAACCTGCGACAGGTGGAAGAGGAAGGTCATCAACAGGCTCAGAGCCTATGAGTGTGCTTTCAACCGCCATACCTGCGGCGATAAAAGAGCCGATATCTAAATCGGAAGTGCCGTCAATAGTCATACCGCGAGAAGTCTCGTCAGCCTTTTTGACAGGGATATCAGAAGAAAGAACTTTTAGGCACTCTTCTTTTAGTGCGAGTAAGTGTTCGTGAGAAACATACATTTCTTGACACTCATCAACGCCTTTTCCGCAATTATTTACGAACCAAGCGTGTATGGCATTGGCTTTGCGCCAATAACCAACAGTAAAGGACACTTCCAAACTTGGAGAGTGTTCAGACACTTTCACATTAGGGAAGGCAGAAAGAACAGTATTAAACCGCTCGTTTTCTCCGCTTTCCTTTTTCTGGAAAGAGTAATTGCTTTCATACTTCACGGCACTTAGATACATATCTAAACCCATTTGGTATAACTCCTATCTTTAGCAATCCTGCCGACTTTCGGCATTGGCATAACTTTAGTGGCTAGCACCGACAATCTATGGCATTTGGCTACCTTCGGCGTGTCGCTCTCTCTCCTCCCTATTCCCTTTAGGGATAGAGCTGGGAGGGTGGGTTGCTCAACACAAACTTTTTGCGAGCGCAAACAAAAAACCCCCGCCGTCTGGCAGGGGCTTCTTGTCCGATAGGGCTAGAGGTAGCGTGCTATGGATTTCATAGTAGAGGCATTGACTGTTTCCTCATCAGTCATTTTTAAGATTGAGAGAGCATTGGTGATGTCCTCAACCATCTCGTCAAACGAGTGCTTATGGATAGTAGTGAAATCACGCTGTGGTTCTTTTGGAAAGCCATCACCTGAAACTGTGATGTCAAAATCCACATTGAGTGTCTTGTTCCACTCACGATAATTAGTCCTGATGTTCTCAGCCTTTGAGAAGCGGTCAATAGCCCACTTACCTATTTCCTTTTTCCAAGCATCTGTTTCTTTACGAAACTTCTCCTCTTTTGCTTCTTGCGTTGAGTAATCGCTCTGGATTTTCTCCAAGCGTGCTTCTAGTGCCTTTATTACCTTTGGTGTTGCCACCTTTACTGTTATGGCTTTTGCCATTTGTTTTCTCCTATCAGGGTCTGCCCTTGTTGGCATTGAGATAAACATAGTGCCTACCACCGACAATTCCGTGTATTGACCCACATACGGCGTGTCGCTCTCTTACTTACTTATCCCTCTGGAAGAGAAAGGGGTGGGAGGGCCAACACAAACTTTTCGCGATCCAACAGCAAAGCCCCAGCTGTTGGGCCGGGGCTCGCTGTCTTCTGATAGGGAAGATCTAGGCGTTCACCTTCTTTAAAACCATTGTGCGTGTTCCGTCATGATGTTTGACCCAGCGCACGAATTGGATTCCGTGCTTTCCTAGTTTCTTATTGCGGTGCTTAATACGCTTGGCACGTGCTTTTGCATCGCGCTTGATGGCTTTCTCAATGTTCATGCGTTCACCTCTTCTGCGATCGTCGCGCTAGCTTCTACGCGGCTGGTACCTTGGATGTAATCCGCGGCCCGCTGAGCTTTACCGCTGGCGCTGATGATCAAGCTTGGATCATTCTTTAAAGCTTTTAACCAACCAGCGATATATGATGCTGAATTCTGCATGTCAACGGTGATCCCATTGGCACTAAGTAGCATCTGCGCCCCGATATCTGCAACTAGCTCCTCGCGGGCATAGTTAGCATCTCCAAATCGTGCGGGCTTATCATCCTCGCTAAATCGGTCTAAGCGTGATTGGTGACCGGTAGAGTGAATCATCTCGTGGCATAGAGTGTAAGCGTGACTCTCTGCGCTATCGAATGCGGCCAACGGTGGCAAGGTAATCGAATCGGCCAACGTGTCATAGTAGGCGCGGCCTTGCTCCTTATAGTAAATCTCTGGCTTGCTAGCATATGCGGCCACTATCGCATCCAATGCGGGGATAGTAGCAACGGGCTCGCGCTTGACGTCGTAAATTGCCGGGATGGTAATCCCGTCGCATTGATCAACGTTGAACACGCTATAGAATTTCATGAAAGCTCCCTTAGAGACGGGCTTGCCATCCTCGCCGGGCTTGATGATGCGTGACCAATACACGACGGGCAGACTCTTCTCTCCCTTGCGTACGTTGCCGCCTAGGGCCTGCGCTTGCTTATAAGTGACCCATAGAGACCGCTTATATTGTGCGCCACATATTGCCAATAGTAGGGAATTTATTCCCGAATATTCTTTATTGCTTGTTAGGCTCATTGGCATATATCCGCTTGAATTCCATGGCTTAGACCATGGCGCGATACCATTCTCCAATTGCTCAACTACTAAAGCGTTGATACGCTCCACTAATTCTTTATTCATAATCTAGTCCTATCTACTAGACGGCGGGATTGCCGTTGAGAGAAAATTACCATTGGCAAGGATAGATACATAATCCGACACGCCATTCATTTATAACAATTTGATAACAATCTCTCTCCAACAACTCCCTTACGAAGTAAGTCAGAGACAGGGTGGGCGGGTCTCAACACAAACATTTTCGCGCAAAGCAAAACGCGATCTCTCGGGGAAGTGAGAGACCGCGCTCGCTGAGCTGGTTATTCTTCTATGGATTCCAGATAAAGAACTGCGTCATAGATGACTTGGCTATTATCTGCCCCAACCACTGGGAGCAACTGCCATAATTTATTGGCTAGGCTCTGCGCTTGGCTCATTTTAATACCACCCTTCTGATTCGTGTTTGATACCACAGTTCAGGCAGACCCACTCGCCCCACCACGATGTTTCCTTAGTAACTGAGTGATACTCGGTATCCACAGGGATTTCTTGGAGATTACCGCAATCACACTCCACTTCTTGGATAGTTTCATAAGTGTCGCTATAAGAGGCGCTATCGCCACCTAACCACATTGGCTCGCTCATTTGATAAGCCCCTCACCTATGAAATCGCCACAAGGATAATCAAGAACTACTGGTGGAACATAAGTAGTCCAACGGATTTCGTTATCCTCGGTGCGTAGTCGCAATCTGAAAGAACCAGTGCGATTTGGAACTATCTCCATAATCCAACCATTTACGCCACTCACTTGAGTAGTGTATTTCTGACCTATTTCTAATAACACTTGCTTCCCCTATCTATCAAACCAATTTGGCTTGATGAGTTAATAATAGGCACACCCACCGACAAACCTCAACACGACACGCCAACTATTTATAACGATTAGATAACAATTTATTCATCTCTCTTATGTATGTATTCCCTATGAAATAGAATGGGGAGGGCGGGCCAACACAAACATTCGCGAGCGCGAGCAGAGCGAAACCCCCCGCGTGACGGCGCGAGGGGCTTCTAGGGGCTCAGCTAAACTTTGATTGTTTCTAAGTATCGGCTGATCTCGTAGTAAGCGCGGGAACATCTATGACAGAACTTCTCGGTCACTCCCGTTCCATACATCAGAGCGTCTACACCTGAGTAGACAACCTCATCACTTTCACATATCAAGCATTTCATTTCTTTTCCCATCTTAGTAAGTCGCAGGAGCGTCCGTCTGGTGTCTGTTGGCAATTGCCATAGATTGGTGTGTAGAAGGCGTGGAGCATAAGAACCCCTAGGAGTAGCAGGGCTCCGAAGAGCCCCACTACCTTGTCGAACTTAGTCGACATCATAGTCCTGAAGGTATGCGCTACCTGATTCGATAGCGTCGGTTGATTCGATACGGATTGACTGAGGAGCGATATCGTAAAGGTTTTCCTTTGCGATTTCGTAGGCTGAGTCAACATTACGAGCCTTGACTGTCAACTCGATTGTGTAAGTGAATGAAGCGGTAACTGGGAACTCGGACTCAATACCTTCTAGTCCTAGTCCTTCTAAGAAGGCGTTGGCATCATCTGTGTCGATGTCGTGAAGTTCAGCGAAGTCAATGAATGAATCGCGAACTGAGGCCTTGAAACTGTCCAAGGCATATGTAGCGGTTTGTAGCATTGCGCTGTATTCGCAATCCACACTATGTGTTGCTGTTGTCATTTGATTACCCCTATCAAGGTATCTATATCAAGCCCCTTGCTTGATGAACTAATAGAACCATACCTGCCACGCATACACCAGCCGACACGCCGACCCACCTCTAATCGTTATCAAATCGTTATAGGGGGTGGGGGTTAAAGAGTCGACAAATCGAGAAAGCCACCAGGGAATATGAACGGGTAGCACTATATTTGCCAGGCAGTAGCCGAATTTGATAGTATTAAGCCATGATGTTATTTGGACTAGAGCTGCGGAAAGCTCCTGAGCGGGAAGCTCGGATAGTCGATGTTGCATGCACTCATTGCGGTCGCTCTTACCGAGTTGCGGTAGGCAACCTACGTGTAGGCAACTACTGCACTAGCTGTAAGTAAAGTGTGCAAAAACTGCGGTAACTGTGCAGCTGAACATGGCGCTCGCGATATTGACGATGCCGTAGATGAAATTTTAGATCTACCCTTTTAGGCAGTAGCCGGAAGCTGCGGTAGCCATACTACCTCCATGAGATACACAGTATGGCTATGGAATCAGCTAGAGGAAGATAGCCCTATTGGCCGCTTTGCTAAGGTCTGCTATGACGATGTCAACAATGGCTGCGCTAATCCCAGGTTCTCCAGCAATGATTGGTTATTGCATTTTGAAGGTATTCATCGCGAGAACAAAGAAGCTCTCATTGCCAGATTTTTTACCTCCTTTGCTGCGTATAACAAGTCTAACAAGGCTGAGTAAGAGACAATTAAACATGCCTGATAACAAGCGCGGAGTCCGTGATCGGTCCGGAGATAAAAGACGAGTAATTGATTTATCTAAAACACGCATGGCAAAAGAATTAACTGGAAAAGTTATGCCAGTTGAATACAACCAATCTCCAGAAGATCGACATGATATGGAAGCTTTAGCTATTCACAATGATTACAAACTACTTACCGGTCCTGGTTGGATGGGAGAAGACAAAGATGGCAAAAAGTGAAGCATGGACACGCAAAGAAGGACAGAACCCTGAAGGCGGATTAAATGCTAAGGGGCGTGCATCTTTAAAAGCTAAAGGTCAAAATATCAAACCTCCGGTTTCAAAAGAACAAGCTAAGAAATCTCCTAAGAGTGCAGCACGTCGTAAGAGTTATTGTGCACGATCAGCAGGACAAGCTAAAGATTTTCCAAAAGCAGCAAAAGATCCAAACAGCAGATTAAACAAAGCTCGTAGAAAGTGGGATTGTTAATGTCTACTGAAGGTACTGGCTTTAGCGAAACTTGGTTAGAAGACGAGTATGATTACGGAATCATGCCTTACATTACGAAAGGTCACTAATGGCACAAGGACCGTGTTGGGATGGCTACGAGCAAAAAGGTATGAAGATGAAGAACGGCAAGTCCGTTCCTAATTGCGTACCCGCAGGCAGTACTAAGACAAAGAAAAAAGCTGCCCCAAAGAAGAAGAGTAAGTAATGCCTAAAGACAAGATCACTAAGGTAACCACTCCAAAGGCACCTAAGAACAAGACTACTCGCGTAGATAACTCTGAGTGGAAAAACTCATCCCCGCTATCTGGTTCTGGTGAATCTTGGTCCTCATGGGGTAAAAGCAATCCCAACCGTGAAGCAAACGCGCAATCTCGTAAAGCTGAGTTCCAAAAAGAACCTACAACTATGACTCGTGCTGGCACAGACAAGCGTGAAGCTATGGTTGCTAAATGGAAAGCCGCACGTCCTGTTACCGGTAAAGGTGGAGCTAAGTCTGATGAAGATAAAGCAGCCAAGCGCGATTCAATGATTGCATGGGCTAAAGCTAATCCCAACAAAGGAACTAATGCTGGACGTGCTATTAGACAAGAGAAAGCAAAGAAAGCTCCCGCACCAAAGAAAGCTGCTGCACCAAAGCGAGGTAAGAAGAAATGAAGATTCAAGATCCAGCTTGGGGCGATAGTAAGCAGGTACGTGCAGGCTTAGGTGGAGTTACACCAAAAAATTCTCTCAAGGCTCCGCGTAGCAGAGTCAACCAATTTAGATATGCACACACAGGACAGTTTGACGGTCCAAGACCAACCTATGGAAGATACAATGTTTCCGAACAATCAGCTGACATTTTGAATCGTCAAATACGCAATATGGATATGAGGTAGTCATGGTACTTCCATTAATCGGAGTTGCAGCTCTGGCTGCTGCACGACTTGCCGGAGGCGTTATTGTAAAAGAGGTTGCTAAGAAAGCTGCGCCAAAAGTTGTTCAAGAGGTTGCTAAGAAAGCTGCGCCCGCTATTGCACCGAAGGCGGCACCAAAAGCAGCTGACGTTGGTTCAAAAGTACTTCCACGTACTACTGAGTTTGTAACTGGTAGAACATCATCATGGGACAATGCTTTTAATTCACTTAAAAGCGCACCATCAACTGCACCTAAGACGGCACCTAAAACAGCACCACCGGCTCCAAAAGTTGATCCATTAAAACCAGGAACACCTGCGCCTTCAACTCCACCATGGCAAAAGCCTGGTCCACAATTTCCATCTATTACTCTTCCTAAGGCTCCACCTAAAACTGTTCCCGCACCTAAGACTGCACCAGCTCCTGCACCTAAAACAGTTCCTGCACCTAAGCCGGCACCAGCACCAAAACCTTACACAGCACCGCGTACAACTCCTGCAACAAAGCCAGGAGATCTTCCAGGTGCGCCAGGTTATCCAAAGACAGTTCCAGTTAAACCATCGACACCTGCTAAACCTGCACCTAAAACACCGTCTAAGCCTGCACCTAAAATTGAACCAAAGACTCCACCAAAGATTGTTCCAATAGTTAAGCCAGGTATTAAACCAACTGTTCCTGGTAAAGAACCATTCTTTACTCCAAAGCCAAGTGTTAAGCCAACTACAAAACCACCAAGCACATTACCAGCTACACCTAAACCTGGAGTTGTTCCAGGAGTTAAGCCTGGTACAACACCAAAGCCAACAACAAAGCCAACAACAAAGCCAGCAATTGTTCCTGTTAAGCCAACTCCAGTTACTCCAACAACTCCTGTTAAACCAACTCCAGTTAAACCTGAAGTTGTTCCTAAAGTTAAACCTTCAAAACCTGTTAAGCCATCAACTCCAGGTAGAACAAAACCTACACGACCAGTTAAGCCTGTAGTTCCAATTGTTAAACCGGTTAAACCTTCACGGCCAACTAGACCTGAAAGACCAACTAAGCCGGTTAAAGACCCAGTTATTACCCCAGTAATTATTCCTGTTCCAGATTGGCATCCAGACCCAGGTCCAGATCCAACCCCTAATCCACAGCCACAGCCAGATCCAATTATTCCTCCAATTGTTATTCCTCCAAGTACTAGCGTTAGAGTTCCTCCGGTAAGAATTAAGGGACCAGACTCAGAACCTTGGAATGCTCCAAGTAGGATTATCTAATGGCTGAGGCAAAGAAGTTTGGCCCCTATAAAGGGTCAAAGGAAAACGGCGGACGCCCTATTTACGTCTACAAGAAGAAGGTAGGCGATAAGTGGGTTACTACCTCTAAGAACAAAGCTAGAGCTGATTATGAAGGAAAGAATGGGAAACTTCCGCGAGACACGGACGTCGACCACAAGGATAATAATCACAGTAATGATTCCAAAAAGAATCTCCGCGCCCTAAAGCACGGGAAAAACACCGCAAAAGAAAACAAGCGCCGTGCAGGCAAGAAGGAGAACGAGAAATGAAATTAACATCAATGCAATTTGATGGTGATGGCGGATACGACACACCATTAAATTCAGGAGTAACAGCAGCAGCGGTTGATAACGACCGAGGCGAATACTCACCAATGAATGCGGGAGCAACAGCTAGTTCAGCAGTAAAAGATAACGATGATGGAGCTGCTCGACGAGCAGCAGCTGCTGGTCGTGCAGAAAAAATGGATACAATATCTAGAGTTATGACATCAGCACCAGGAATTCCTGGAGATGATGCACACAAGGGCAAGATGGCTCGTTCAAATGCTATGACCCCAATGACACCATCACCATCTAAAGTAGCACCAAAAGCTACTAAAGCGGTTGACAAGAGCGGTTATAATCGCAGCGTTAAAGTTTCACAGAGCACAGTTAATGCAGTTAAAGATGCTGGTCGCGGAAACATGGGTAAGGTTCCACAAGATAAAGTTAAGAACGGTGCTCCAGGATATAATGGAAGCACATTCTCACCAAATGCTCCAGTTAGTGCGGAGTACAAAGAAGCAGTTACGCGTGTTTATCCAAATGCAGCTAAAGAACCTAAAGCAGCAACTCCAAAAGCAGCTCCTAAAAATTACGGTGGACCTGCGGCAGAAAAGTACAAAGCTGAAGAGAAGAACGCAAAAAATAAATCAGCGTTCCCTTCTATTCTTCCAGCGCCTACTAAGCCAAAAGCAACACCTAATCCAAACTCTGCTGCAACAATGCCACCTTTACTGACACCATCAACAACAAAGCCAAAAGCAGCAGTAACAACTGCAAAAGTTAAAGTTTCACAGGCTACAGTTGATGCTGTTAAGAAAGCCGGTAAGGAAAAATCTATTGGAGCCACACAGTACAAGGGTGTTAGCCCAGAGTACAAAGAAGCTGTACGTCGTATTTACCAATCACCAGCAAAGCCAAAGCCAGCTGCTAAAAAATCAGGCGGCGGAGGCGGTAAAGCTTCAGCTGCGGTAAAGTAAACAAATTACAAAAAAACGCAAACACCGTCAACATAGAGGCGTAGAGATTAACTCTACCATGGGCCTCCGTGTTGGCGGTGTTGTCGTTCCATACTCACCCTCTTATTGGGGTGGTGGATATTATGGCGGTTATTACGGCGGTTGGGGCGGCGGTGGTATAAACTATAACTCACACACTAACGAAGGAGCTGGAAATGACAATGGTTCAGGATCAGACTCCGGCGCGGGTGGTGGAGAGGGCGGCTCTTCTAGCAACTGATCGTTGCGATCAATGCAATGCGGCAGCTATGGTTGTAGCTACATTTATTAACGGAGAGTTAATGTTTTGCGGACACCACGCAATAGACCAAAAACTTAATTTAATGTCAAAGTGTGTATCAATCTTTGACCCAAATAGTATGTTATTTCCTGTAAACTAAGGGTATGTAGTTCAGGAGAGGAATTTAAATAAAAGCTCTGCGTTTATTCGCAGCACTATCTGTTCTAGCATCCGCAGCCTTTTTTCCTCTATTATTTGCAAACTCAGCTTATGCAACCCCACCAGAATTAATGGTTCGCGGGGTTATGATCATTTGCGCCAACCCTGCCGGTGAAACACATACCGCAACCACAGGTTGGGATGCTGACAACTCTTATTTTAATGGCAAAGGCGACATAGCGGTATTATTCTGCACAGGTGGATTTATTGGCGAGTGGACCACTTACATAAGTGATAACTACTCAGGACCTGGACGATTCTACAATAGTGGTGTTGCTCCTACTCCGACTCCAGAACCTACTCCGAGTCCGACTCCCACCCCAACTCCGACTCCAACTCCAACACCTTCACCATCTCCTTCAGAAACAGCAACGCCCCAACCGAGCCCAACACCGACACCAACAACAGAACCAACACCTTCTTCATCTCCTAGTCCTTCCCCATCGCCTTCGACCTCTGGTAGTCCAGAGCCATCTCCAACTCCGACTGTCTCAGCTTCACCGTCTCCCACTCCGACTTCTGAACCCACACCCACTCCAACTCCGACACCTCCAAGTGAGCCAACTCCGACCCCAACACCGACACCTGTAGTAACGCCTGAGCCAACTCCTTCTCCAAGCGCCACACCCGTAGCAACACCGACCAGTAGCCCAGAACCGACCCCATCAGCAACCCCAACACAAACACCACAGCCATCTCCAACTCCATCACCTACTCCTTCTCCCGAACCTTCTGTAGCTCCAACGCCTTCGCCAGAGCCCTCTGTGCAGCCTTCTCCAACGCCTCAGCCGTCTCCTGAGCCATCTCCGGTCCCAACTCCTGAGCCATCGCCTATTCCTGTTCCTGTCGTTCCAACGCCCATACCAACAATCCCACCAGCAGTGGAACCAACACCACAACCACAACCAGAATCAACTCCATCACCTGAACCTACAACTCCACCAGTGGCCCCTGAGCCAGCCACTGAGCCTGCTCCGACGCCTGTACCCGTCCCTGTAAGTCCCATTCCAGAGCCACCTTCTGAGCCCGCGCCAATTCCTCAACCTGAGCCGCAGCCAGTCCCAACGCCCGAACCAATTCCTGAGCCTGTTCCAGGACCTGCTCCTGAGCCTCCTGTAGAGCCTCAACCACCTGTTGCAATCCCTGACCCTGAGGGAGCGATTGGTCAGCCACCTATTGACCCACCCAAAGAAGAGCCATTACCACCCACAGAGCCCCTACCACCAGCGGTAGAGCCCGAAGCACCAC
>Ga0181355_1001421_pt1 | contig 10519 bp, 12 predicted proteins | sample Fa13VDMM15DN_FD_130099 | JGI IMG/M metagenome (GOLD analysis project Ga0181355, IMG submission 130099) | Freshwater viral communities from Lake Michigan, USA - Fa13.VD.MM15.D.N | ecosystem: Environmental > Aquatic > Freshwater > Lake | place: USA: Michigan | collected 2013-09-23 | reverse complement strand
TTGCAATTTAGTCGAGGAAACCCCACAGCAATTAGGCGGCGGGGGTATATCCAAAGGCTCTAAGAAGCGCATACGGGCTGTTGCAGACGAATTAACAAGATTATTGGAGCAGGAGTTACCTGAACCAGTAAAACCGCTTCAGAGGCTCAAAAAGCGGGTTAAACGGGTTGCAGAGGCGGATTTACCGCGCAAGAAGAAGCTAAACGCAGCCATTGCGGAAGCGTCAAAGCTGATTGATGCGAAAGCAGAAGAACCACTCAAGGCGATTAAACCCCGGCTTGAGGAACTTGCAACGAAGGATTTACCTGTTGATGAATTCTCGGATTTGCTCCGTGAGTTGTCGATGCGTGAATTTGAGTTGAGGCGGTCATTGTTCGAGAGCAAACAACAAGACACATACAGTGTCCTGATTCTTGAGCAGTTGACCATAATACTGACCATCATGCGGGAAGATGAGGAAGCCATCCTTCTCCTGCTATTGGGGTAAATATGAGTGAAACTGAGGAAATCATTGAGCAAGGCGAACATGCCGAAAAGCTGATGAACAATCCGGCCTATGAAAGTGCGATCAAAGCGATCAAAGATGAGGCGATGAACGACTTTGCCAATTCTTTGCCCACAGACGTGGAAAAGCGGCAAGCGGCCTATTTCACGCTCAAAGCCATCGAGAAGCTAGACCTACGAATTAGAGGGATGGTTTTTAACGGCAATTTTGAGCAGGAAAAAGCAAAGCGCGGTCGCCCACGTAAAGTTTGATTTTGTGCGCATAGGAGCATATGATTATGAGTGAGAACACCAATCCAGTAGGAAGTGGCTCAATGTCCTTAATGGACGCAGCAATGGCGTTAGAAAGCCCCGAAACTCCTTTAGAGGAACAAGTCGAGGAAGCAAGCGCGGAACTTGATGAAGGTGAGAGCCAGAATCAAGAGCCTGAATCGGAAGGCGAACCGGAAGGGGAGCAAGACGAAGAAGGCGAGTTTGACGAAGGCGAGGAAGAAGCCGAAGGTGAACAGGAACCGGAAGCCATCACTGTCAAAGTGGATGGGGAAGAAATAGCGGTCACCCTAGATGAACTGAAAGCGGGATACTCCCGGCAATCAGACTATACCAAGAAAGCCCAAGCATTGGCAGAACAGCGCAAAGCGTTCGAGGCCGAAGCCCAAGCAATTATTGGAGAACGGCAGCAGTACCAGCAGTTGCTAGGAGTCTTACAACAGCAATTGACTGCAAGCGACGAACCCGATTGGGACACTCTGCGACAAACAGACCCCATTGAGTACAGCTTGCAGATGGCCGATTGGCAGAGAAAGCAGCAGAAACTCGCGGTGGTTCAGCAAGAGCAACAACGCCTTGCACAACTTCAGCAAGTAGAGCAGCAGAAGTCACTCGCCCAACAGTTGCAGCGTGAAGCGCAAGCCCTTGAATCTGCTTTGCCTGAATGGAAAGACGTTGAGAAACGGAAAGCCGTACAGAGCAGAGTAAAGGAACAGGGTAAGAAGCTAGGCTTTAGCGATGAAGAACTCGCACAAGTGTTTGACCATCGAGCAGTGGTGGCATTACACAAGGCGGCTTTGTATGACGAGTTGATGAGCAAGCGGCAAGCCCTGAAACCAGCGGCCCCGAACTCAAAGACCGTAGCACCCAAGGCAAAGGTTCCAGTTGGTAACGTGGTTGTTAAACGTGCTCGTGAGGCATTCCAAGGTAATCCATCGATTGCCAGTGCCGCCCAACTTTTGACTCTTTTGGAGAAATAAATCATGGCTGTAGTAGCTAATACCTTTCAAACCTATACCGCTAAAGGTATCCGAGAAGATTTGTCCGACCTGATTAGCCGTGTGGCGATGGAGGAAACTCCGTTCATCACCAACATCGGCAAGGAAAAGGCTGAGAACACTTTCTTTGAATGGCAAACCCAAGATTTGGCAACTGCCGACACTAACAACGCGCACGTTGAAGGTGATGATGCGACGTACCAAGCCGTTACTCCCACTGTTCGTGTAGGTAACTACACCCAAATTATGAAGCGCAACTTCATCATTTCGGAGACAGAGGAAGCCGTTCGCAAAGCAGGCCGCGCATCTGAAATCAACTATCAGAAAATCTTGAAAGGCGTGGAAATCCGTCGTGATGCGGAAGCCATTCTTTTGTCGAACCAAGGCGCAGCCGCAGGTGATGGCGCAACCATTCCTCGAAAGACTGGCTCAATCTTGGCCTTTATCAAGACAAACACCAGTTTTGGTGTAGGCGGTGCGAATCCTGTATATACCAACATCCCAACCGGTACTCGTACAGATGGCACTCAACGTGCTTTCACCGAGACTTTGGTTAAGGATGTGTTGCAGCAAATGTGGCGTAGCGGTGCCAAAACCGACATGGTGTCGGTTGGCGGTGTCAACAAGCAGAAGTTTTCAACTTTTGCTGGTATCGCTCAATTGCGTACAGAAACAGGCAAAAAGACTGCAACCATTGTTGGTGCAGCCGATGTTTATCTCGGTGATTGGGGGCCGGTTTCTATCGTGGCAAACGCCTTCCAGCGTGAACGCGATGCGATTTTCGTAGACACCGACTACGCAGCCGTATCGACTCTGCGTCCTTACTATTGTAAGGAACGCGCTCAAACTGGTGACGCACGCAAGTTTGAGTGTATCGTTGAGTGGGGCCTCAAAATCCGCAACGAGAAAGGGCTTGGTTTGGTGGCCGATTTGACTACAACCTAAGTAATAGAACCCCGCTTCGGCGGGGTTTTTAAAAGGTGATGCAATGGACTCAAAAATAATCCACGTCAACCACAATTCAAAAGTCATCCAAAAGCTACATCAGCACGAAGATGGAGCGATTACACTTCAAACCATCCGTGATGAAACTCAGATCGTTGAAGAAAACAAAGCTATCCATAACATGTGGACAAGTCTTGACCGATGGGATGATGGCAAGGTGGTTTTGCGGAACGTGCCACTGGATTTACTTGACGAATGGAAAAAGCGCGGATGGTTTACCAAGGAAGAATTCCACAAGTGTTTAGCAGACCCGCGTGCAGCCAAATATAAGGTATTCGGCAAATGAACTTCACAGACTACGCAAGCCTGCAAAGCGCAATCGCAGACGAACTCAACCGAAGCGATCTAACCACGGCGATACCCGGATTTATCTCGCTGATGGAGTCGCAGACTGAGCGTCAATTGCGCACAAGGGAGATGCTTGCGTCTGTGTCGTTTACGATTGATGCAGAGTTTGAAAACCTTCCGGCGCAATTCCTTGAAGTCCGCTCGTTCTATTTGAACACCACCCCGATTACGCCATTGTTGTTCCGCACCATTGAGAGCATGGAGCAGTTCAAACGTGCCAATCCCGGAGTTGGGAAACCGACAGATTATACGGTGTTGGGCAATCAATTCATGTTCGTCAAAACCCCGGATTCAGCCTACACAGCGACACTGGTTTATTACCAGAACATCCCTCGGCTGACGAACGTCAATACAACCAATTGGTTACTTGAGAAGCACCCGGACATTTACTTCTACGGCTCGCTCTTAAACTCTGCGCCATACCTGAAAGATGATGCGCGTATACCTGTGTGGATTCAGCTATACCAGAATGCGGTAGAGGCGTTGAAAGTAGCGGATGAGCGCGCACAGACAGCGGCGAATAACCTTAAATCACAAGCAAGGATGTTTTAAACATGGCTGACGAAATTCTCCCAAACCTGAGTACAGAACTTCCCGATGTTGGTGCTGATGACGATACATGGGGCGGCATACTCAATAACAATTTCCGCATCCTAGACAACGCTGTGACATTGGGGCAGTTGAATAAAACGCTGTCTAACATGGATGTAACGCTCACTGATGCGGAGGCGGCAAGGGGTGTAATCAATCTTACGGGAACGCTCACGGCGAACGTGAACGTGATTATCCCTGCAACGCCTGTGCGGTTGTATCTCGTGCGTAACGGCACTACAGGCGCGTTTAGCGTGACGGTAAAGACACCGTTGGGCACAGGTATCACCGTGGCTCAGGGATTCAATACGCTGCTGTATAGCGATGGTACAAACGTGGTGCAAGGCGCTACAAGCGTGGGCGGTACGTTTAGCGCAGCAAATGTAACACTGTCTGGGAATTTGACTGTTGCAGGAACTACGGCGTTACAAACTGCAAGTGCAACAAACTTCTCTTACACCGGAACCCTCACAGGTGGCACAGGTGTTATCAACATCGGCAGTGGGCAGATTTACAAAGATGCTGCGGGGAATGTGGGGATTGGGGTGACTCCGAGTGCGTGGGCAAGTGGCTTTCGAGCAATTGAACTCCCGGCAGTGGGTTCGTTCGGTACAGCAGGCGATTTTAATCAAGTCATCACAAACGGCTATTTTAACGGCACGAATTATATCTATTCATCAACCGGATTTGCTTCACGATTCGTACAGCAAAATGGGCAGCATCAGTGGTTCACCGCCCCCTCCGGCACAGCAGGCAACCCGATTACTTTCACGCAGGCGATGGCGCTGGATGCGGGTGGGAATTTGGGGGTGGGGACGACGAGTCCTACTGCACGACTTGATGTGTCTGGCGGTACGGGTATTCGCGTCAATGAGGACGGCGCTGGAACCAAAGTCATTCAAGTACGCAGCAACTTTGCCGGTGTTGCTCCTGCAATTAATGTTTCATCAAATGATCCGCTGCTCCTTCAAACCAACAACACCGAACGCGCCCGCTTCACGAGTGGGGGCTACTTCAAGGCGAGTAATACGGGGAGTTATGCCGCAGTCGCAAGTCCGTATCATGAATCTAGGTCGAATGCCAACGATGTTGTCCACCTTTTTTCTTCTACAAGTACAGGATCATCTGTCGCAACAGTTTACACAGTTTTACCATCAGGGGCAGCAGGGTTTCATTATCAAGGCGTATTAAATTCCACGATAGTCTACCAAGTCCTCGCCAACGGCAACGTTCAAAACACGAACAACAGTTACGGCGCAATCTCTGACCGCAAAGTAAAATTCGACATCGTAGACGCACCTAGTTACCTCGAACGCTTTATGCGGATTAGATTCCGCAAGTTCAAACTCATCGGTACTGACTACGATCAGTTCGGTGTTGTGGCACAAGAACTGCAAGAAGTTTTCCCCGGTCTTGTTGATGAAACCCCCGACACTGTTGAAGTTAAAAAAACTCGCACAGTTGAAGTGCCTGCCGTGCTTGATGAAGAAGGCAACGAGACAAACCCTGCCACAACACACGAAGAAGAATACACAGAGCGTGAGCCGAATGGCGAAGTAACGCTGTCGGTGAAGTATTCGGTGCTGGCTCAGATGCAGGGTAAAGTCATACAGGAACTTAACGCTAAACTAGATGCAGCATTGGCACGTATCGAAGCACTGGAATCCAAATAACCGCATTCCAACGCCAACCAAAGGAGAACCCTATCATGGCTAAAGAGCAATTCAAAATCACTCTGAATGATAAAGAGTACACAGAAGACGATCTGAACCCTGAACAGAAACACATCGTGAACCACTTGCTAAATCTTGAACAAAAGATCGGCTCAACACAGTTTCAGTTAGAGCAGCTGCAAGTAGGCAAGCAAGCGTTTGTGAAAATGCTTGAGGATTCGCTGAAAGCAACGGACGTTGAGCCTAAAGAGGTGTTGTCCTAACGCAGTACCAGTCGAGGATGGAGCCACGAACGATGAAAGAAACCACACCGCTGGCCATTGTGCTGGCAATAATATGCATGGGGGTGCTGTATGTTGCTATCGCGTAATTTCCCACTTGACGAGGCGCTTGAAAGCCAAGAAGCCGAGCGAAAAGGCATAGATAACACGCCTACGCCAGAGGTGATTGAGAACTTGAAGTTTCTTTTCACAAACCTAGTCCAACCCATCCGCGACAAGTGGGGGATCACGATCATTTCTTCGGGCTACCGAAGCCCAGAATTGAATCGTTCGATCGGAGGCAGTCTGACAAGCCAGCACGTCATGGGCCAAGCTGCGGATCTCAAGTTTACAGGCGGGGTGGATAAGCTGCAGGTAGCGAAGTGGATCATTGCAGAAAAGTTACCGTTCGATCAGTTGATCCTAGAAGCCTACGACCCAGCTAATGTATCTAAAGGGTGGTTACATGTTTCTTTGACAAAAGGCTTTAACCGAAAGCAAGTGATGACCGCCACATTTAAAGGCGGTAAAGTTCAATATTCTGTGGGGTTGCCGGTATGAGCGTTGATTGGCTAAAGACTGTATTGCCTACACTTGCAACCGCGCTCGGCGGCCCATTGGCGGGTGGAGCGGTGTCCTTCTTCGCGGATAAGTTGGGCGTACCGGAGAAAACGAAAGAAGCCATTGTAGAAATGGTGAAAGGTGCATCCCCCGAAGAACTAGCAAAGATGCGCCAGATCGATGCAGAATTGCAGAAAACTTACCTTGAAGCTGGAATTAAGTTAGAAGAAATCCATGCTGCTGATCGGGCTTCAGCACGAGAGCGAGAGGTAAAAACTGGTGACCACACTCCTCGTAATCTGGCTTACCTGTATGGCTTCGCTTTTTTCTTTGTTATTTTGGCTCAAATTGGCATGGGTGTAGAAGGAGTTATAATGCCTAACGGCATCGAGAAAACTCTTGATATGTTGCTTGGCGTGTTGACTGGTATGGTGCTAGGATCTAAGGAGTATTTTTTCGGTACGTCCCACAGCAGTTCATCCAAGAACGAGTTGATCCAGAAGGCGTTAGATAAATAATGCTCATCCCCCTACAGATCCCACCCGGCGTTTACAAAAACGGCACCGAGTATCAATCCAAAGGACGGTGGCAGGACTGCGATCTCATCCGATGGTTTGAGGGGACTTTGCAGCCTGTAGGCGGCTGGCGAAACATCGTTGGCGGTGTGCCTCGTGTCAATCAGCAGGTGGTAGGTAAGGCCCGTGGTGCGCACTCATGGCGCGACAACGGCACAGAACGATACCTTGCGATTGGCACGCATTCTAAACTCTACGCCCGGCAGGGTTCGGTCAATGCGTTGGCAGACATCACTCCTGTGGGATTGGTTGTCGGGTTTCCGGATTCCGGTGCGAATACGGGGTACGGTGGTGGGCCATACGGTTTTGGTACATACGGCACGCCTCGCGCTGTAGCAGATATTTCAGAGATTGCCACGACATGGAGTTTTGATAACTTCGGGCAAAACCTAGTTGCGGTGCAATCGGAAGACGGAAAACTCTACACTTGGACGCTTAACACCATGTCGCCTGCTGTGGAGGTCATCGCCACCGCAGGGACTACGCCGATTAACAACAAGGGCGTGTTGGTGACAGATGAACGTTTCGTGTTCCTATTGCAAGCCGATGGCAACCGCAGGCGGATTGCATGGTCAGACCAAGAGGATTTATACAATTGGCAGGTGACAGCAACAACACAGGCGGGGTCGTTTGAGTTGCAGACCAACGGCGAGATTATTTCAGCCAAGCGTGTACGCGGACAAGTTCTGATTGTCACATCCACCGATGCGCACACAGCGCAATACCTTGGGCCACCCTTTGTATACGGTTTTGAACGCGTTGGAACGGGCTGTGGCTGCATTTCTCGCAACGGTCTAGTGGTAGTAGACAAGTCTGCTATCTGGATGGGCGAGAACGCGTTTTTCATGTATGACGGGTTTGTAAAACCGATTCCGTGTGATGTGTCGGACTTTGTGTTTAAACGCCTGAATCAAGCGCAGAAGGCCAAGACGTGGGGCGTTCACAATCCGGAATATGGAGAGGTTACATTCTTCTACCCTGCAAGCACAGAAGTGGATTCATACGTCACCTACAATTACCGAGAAAATCATTGGGCTACAGGCACGATGGCCCGAACTATTGGCGTGGATGCGGATGTGTACTCCAATCCTATACGAGTAGACCCCGATGGTTTCCTCTATGAGCATGAAGTGGGATTTAACTACTTCGGGCAATTGCCGTTTGCAGAATCTGGCCCTGTGGAGTTAGGCCAAGGCGATCAGGTCTATATGTGCAAGTACATGTACCCCGACGAAAAGACGCAGGGTGATGTACAAGCCAGATTTGCAACAAGGTTTTATCCCAATGCTACAGAGTACAACTTCGGCCCGTATCAAATGGCGGCCCCTACGTCTATTCGATTTACGGGCAGGCAAGTTGCCATGCGGGTTGAGGGTATTGTAGGTGCTGATTGGCGTGTTGGTTTGCCAAGACTTGATATTGAACTTGGGGGCTTGCGATGATTAAGCTACAGCCGATAAATGACGATGTGATGCGTCAAAACTTGCGTGCCATTGAAATGGCAGACACGATGAATTACAAGCGCAATCAGGATGCGGAGTTTAATCAGAACCGGATTATCCTAACATCGCCTAATGGAACTCGTTACGCACTGGTTGTGAGCAATGCTGGCACGTTATCGACTACGGTGGTGGTGTGATGGCTACGCTTGATGAACTAAGAGCAGCTCGACAGCAATACGACAAAGCAAACTCTGCATTACTTTCAAATGTAGGCTCTGGGCTTTTGGCACTCCAAAAAATTGGTAATGATTTTTTCTACAACGCTGATGGTGTAAATGTAAAAGTGCCCGCCAGTGTTGTTAAAGAGGCCACCCAGAGTTGGCAAATGGATAACCTTGGAGTGTCTACTCCGGGAATGTATGCTTTGGGCCAAGACATATTTAATAATGCGGTTAGGCCAGACTATTCAAAGTCATTGCGCGATGCACTTCTAGCAGGCGTTGATCTTTCAGGGCTGGGCTACGGAGAGATTTGGGATGACGCAAACAAATTCTTAAAAGACGTAGGTGGGCGGTTTAGCACTAAAAACGATTCGTTTATGCCTGCCAACCCTGTGGGCTACAGCGGTGGATACAAGTTCGACCCTAACTTCGGCTCGGGCTACTACCGCGAACTGGCGATGCAAGCGGGGCAGGCTTTAGGGCTTACGCCTGAGCAGATTCTGAAAGTAGGCTCAAACTACACCGCCGAACAATTATACGATCCATCGGGGCGTAAAGGTGCGTTAGGTTTTAATGATCTCGGCAAGGGGCTTATTGATCGTTTAGCGGTGACTGCTGGTGCAGATCCAACCAAGTTAGGTGAACTAAGCCAAGGGGCTTTGAAGCCACTTTACGATGCCAATGCGAATCTATATAAAGGGTTGAATGACGCTGCTCGGATTGAGTCGAATTCGTCAGGTTTTTTCAAGCAGATTGGACATGACATTGCCAAACTTGGCCCGATTGGCACAATCGCACTCACAGCGGCATTAGGCCCGGCTGCGGGTGCTTTAGCGGGTTCTTTGGGTGGTGGCGCTGCATTGGCTACAGGATTGGCAGCGGGTGGTGCTTCGGCCTTACCCGGATTGCTCCAAGGTGATATTGGTGGCGCATTAAAGTCGGGGCTGACAGGTGGTCTGCTTGCGGGTGTGGGCGCGGGGGCGCTGAAAGGTATAGGTTCAGGGGTTTCGGACGCTGTTGGTGGTGGTGCGTCCGGTCAGATTTTAGGTGGGGCAGCTCAAGGCGCATTAACAGGTGGATTAAATGCGGCGCTACGTGGTGGCGATATAGGTCTAGGCTTGCTTGGAGGCGGCATACAAGGCGGCGTTGGTGGTGCAGTAGGTGCAGCATCAAACGCATTCAAGGACGGCGGTAAAACTCTGGGCACAGGCATTACAGATGGCGCAAAGGGTGCGGGGCTACAGCTAGACCCCAACAAGTTTGGCCCTACGTTTGATTTGCCTGATACAACCGGATACGTGAATCAAGTGCCCGGTGTGGGTGGTTTGTTAGATGGCATGACATTTCCGGGCATGGGGTTAAAACCGGGTGCGCAGATGGGCTTGCAGATTCCAAAGTCGCCCACGTTTGATTTTGGCTCGGGACTAGGGCAAGGATTGACGGTGGGCGTGCCCGGTGGGACGTTATCTCAAGGTGGCGTAACTCCCACAGGTCAGATAAACTTAGGTGACCCGAATTCGTTTATTAACAAGCCATTTCAGCCGGGCAATCCGCAGGCAGCAGCGCCGAATCTTGGCAAACTGTTGGGCGGGTTACTTGCAGGTGGTGCAGCAGCAGGCGCAGTTAGCGGTTTGTTAGGACAGGGCAACAATCAGCAACCCCAAGAAGGGACTGAACTGCCAGTGCAGCGGTTTACATCCAATCCGACATATACACCCTACGCAGGGGATTATGCGCGGTACGGTGAACAGGACATTGGGAATTTTCAGTTTTACAGGCCAAACATGGGCCTATTGGGGTAATCATGGCGATTTTTGACTTTTTAAACAGCAAGCAGACTGGTACGCAAAACGTCACTACGTCTATCGACCCGCAAATTAAGCAGGCGTATCTCGCCAATCTGAACTTTGCAGATACAGTGGCATCTCGCCCATATCAGCAGTACGGTGGCCCACGAATTGCAGGGTTTACGCCCGATCAGGAAGCAGCATTCGCAGCGGTGCGAAACATGCAAGGCGGCGCACAACCGTTTGTTCAAGGCGCACAAAATACGCTCCAAGGCGTGATGAAC
>Ga0181355_1001420_pt1 | contig 10524 bp, 13 predicted proteins | sample Fa13VDMM15DN_FD_130099 | JGI IMG/M metagenome (GOLD analysis project Ga0181355, IMG submission 130099) | Freshwater viral communities from Lake Michigan, USA - Fa13.VD.MM15.D.N | ecosystem: Environmental > Aquatic > Freshwater > Lake | place: USA: Michigan | collected 2013-09-23 | reverse complement strand
TTAAAAAATAATTTTTTTGAAATTAAAAAAAGTTCAAAAAAACGATATTCAAAGGGGGCACCCTATGAAAGCCCAATAAAAAGGAAAGAGGGTAAAAAATAGCCCCAAAAAATAGATAAAAGTCATGGATTCCATAATTATACTATAATAAGGATTTATAAAAATACAAATGGTTCATAATTAATAAAAATATCTTCTTTATCAATATTTGGCATATCTAAAACAGATGGTATTAATACTTTATTTAATTTAGGTTCATCAATAAAATATTTTTTATTTAGATAGGTACATTCAAAAACATTTGGTATTATTACCCCTTTATGATTTACTACACCACATGCATTATTACCATGAAAGTGAACTAAATAATGATTTTTATTTATTTTATCAAACATATCAATTTCTCTATATGTAAATGGAAAATGAAATTCTATTACTATTTGATTAAATTTATTTAATTGTTCATCGCTTAAACTCTTAATCCATTCTACTTCACCACCTTCAATATCCATTTTAATAAATATATTATCAAATTTATCAATAAAATAATGTAAATTAGTATATTGATTATTATCTTCATTACCAATAAATATACTATAAAAATTTATTTTATCATTAATTTTAGGTAATTGATTTATTGAACCATCAAAAGCACAACATAGAACATTATTATATTTATTAATAAAATCTTCTTCAAATGATATATCATATTCAATACCACCAGATAAAAACAATCTATATTTTACATTTGGAATATCTACTATGATGTATCCACCATCATTATCTTTACCTAAACGTAATTTTTTAAATGGTGATTCATATACTTTTAAAACATTCGGATCCATTTTTTATTATATTATTATATAATAGAAAATATCTATATCATTTTATTCCTCGTCAGAACATACATCAATTAATCTAATATCTAGTTTATATTCTTCTTCACTAGTTTCATCATCACTACTAGTTTCATCATCACTATCAATATTAAATGATTTTAATTCTATTTCTTTTTTTAATTCATTTATAATAAAATATACTTGTTCAACTAAATCATTATATTCTTTCTCTTTCTGTTTTTTAGTTTTACATAAATCATTAAATAAAATATTAAGTTCATCTAGATTCATTTTTTTAAAACCATCAACAATATCTTTAACTTGTGAAATATCCATATATATAATATAACTAGATATTATTTTTTCTTAAACCTTTTTTAATCCAAAATGTAAATTATACATTTTAATAAAATCTAGTGCATTATGAGTTGTCATGGATGAATTACAAAGAGCACAACCAACCATTAAATTATCCAATGCACACGATCCACCATTTTTCTCTGCCAAAATATGACATGCTTGGAATGAATTAATTGATACATCTTCTCGAAGACATATTTTACATTTACCAATTCTACTATCACCATATGTATTTATCCATAGACAATTTTTAACAGTTTTAGGAATAGACATTTTTTTATATGGTATTACATCATCAGTTTTAGGAACTTCTTCATCCTCAGAATCAACTTTTTCTTTAACGTTACATTCATAACATTTTTTAAAATAACCTTTAGTGATTGGTTTACCACATGGACAAGTTTTACTCATAATATAATATAACTAGATATTTTTTTTTTTAAATCATTTTATTATATTTTAATTCATCTTTTGAAAATTCAATACCACTAGCAATTACATCATCTCTCCATTTTTTAAAATCAACAAATACTTTTTCTTCACATCTATCAATATATTTTTGAAAATCATCATATTCTTCTTTTTTTATTATTTGAGGTGAAAACATTGTTCCACGATATGCTTTTTTCCAATTATAAAAATCATAAATTAAACCTTTTTCCATACCATCTTTAATCATTGCATTTATTTCTACATATGAATCATCGTTAGTTTCTAATGTTTTAATATAATTTTCAATTTCAAGAATTTCATCTTCTAAAGAACTCATTATAATAAACTTAGATATTTTTTTAATAGATATATTTAAAACGATTATTATCATATTTAGTATTAAGTCCAGTAGTAACAAAAAATCCCCACGATGGTAAATAACAATATTCTTTTGGCTTACTAAAAAATAATGATGATAAAGCATACATAGAACGACTTAATATAGATTTCTTAGAATTACATAAAATAAATAGATCTTTATCAACATCTTCATTAGAAAGTATTTCATATTCATTAAAGTCAGTATTAGATATAGGAGATGTAACCATATAAAGTTTATCATTTGGATACATATTTTTAGCATCATTAATCATCGTAATTATTTTTTCATTACTTAAAGGTGAGTGATTATTAATATATTCATAAAATCTATTATGTGTTGGTTTATTATTTTCAATCAATAATTTATAATATCTACTACATATTTTACCATCAAAATCTGTTTTATGTGCTACATCATCTAAACGCAAATGACAAAAAATTGAATTATTAAAATCATATGTTACATCATTATAAAATTCATTTAAATCTTTAAAATCTAAATCATTAAAAATATACTTATGAAAATAACTTAATAGATCACATTTAATAGATTGAGTAACGAAACCACTATATAATTGGATATCATATTTATTAAAATTATATAGTACTTCATCATCTAAACCTAAATGATAACAATTATGATTATCATTAATAACATTAAGAACATTTTTTATATAATTAACTAATATGATATAATATTTACTATTTGGATACTTAGGATAGTTATATTTATTATCTATAAATTTGATATAATAACCGTGATGATAAGCATATATAATTTGGGCAATATAATTCATTAAATTACAACCCAATCTATCATAACGATGAAATAATACAATATACATTATTATATAATAGAAAAAATTAAACTATAAATTATTATTTGATCCTAATGGGTTTCTAGGTTGTTGAGCGTCAAGTTCTTCCTCACCTGCTGTATCTCTAATAATCTTTACACAACAAAATTCAACTTTACTACATTTAGATTTATAACATTGTGAACCAATCGCAAGAACAAACCCAATAAGACTACTGGTTAGTCCACTCCAAAATACTTCTGACATCATTAAATTAACTTAGATTAAATTAATTTAAAGTGTATATTTATTATTGAGAGAGGATTTATTTCATTAGTAATTTATGTAATTTTTTAGTCATTGCAGCGGTAAGAACAAGTTCGCCTTTATGAAGTTTTGCTAGTCCCGTTTTTTTCGATACCCCTCCTTTTTTGAATCCAGGGATGGGATTTGGACTATTATATGCAGCCACTTGGTCAATTGCACCTTGATTGATTGCACGAGATAGATTTTTTCCTAAGAGACCCTTAGTAGTATCTTTTAACATTCCAACAACACGCCCAGCTTTTTTCATACGATTAACCATTTTATATATAATTAAACTTAGATATTTTTTTTTATTATAATTATTTATTGAATATAATTGAGTTGTCGGGTAAGTGTATCAATTTCATAAATTGCATCATATTGAGCGATTAAGAAGGCATTACATGCATTTGTTGTAGCAGTAGGTGAATTGATAATAACATTAATTTGTGAATTGGCAGAAGAAATACCAGTAAACATATAATCACCACCACCATCAGTTAAACGTAAAGTCGATACACCAACAATAAACTTACCGGGAATTTGGATTGTATTGATAGTAGTTTGGGTTGCAATAAATTCAGTTCCACCAATTGATAAACTATTACCTTTATCATAAATACTGCCTTGTGATGCTCTACGAAGTTCTTGAAGAATTGAAGCTTTATTATTAAGGACACTCATTGGATTTTGTGGAATCACTTGGCCCGCTATGCTAAATTGATAAGAACCCGAATTTGTAGTTACATCAACAGATTCCATATTTTTCGATGGTGACACACTGGAAACAGTAGGTGCACAACATAAAAATAGGGCTCGGACTGATGCATATCTTAAGTTATAGTATAAATTAATAGTTCCACTACTTGTTGCTGGAATTGATTGAGAACCAACCGCATATGATTTAGTTTTAATTTTAATTTTTGGGTTTGCCATCTTAATTTGTTGATTAATATATGCAGGGAATTGTACTTGATTATATACGATTTCAAAGTTAGTAATAGTATAAGATGTAAGTGGTCTATCAGTGGAAAGGGATGATCCTATGTTAGCAAGTGAGTCCAGTGTGAGCTGGATCCGCCAATTGACATAGTCTAAAGGCAGAAGCTTATCTGAACCAGTAAGTGAGCACCCAATAAGACCAGCAGATATATAATTATTAGCAGTCACAGCAGAAACAGCTTGAGTTGCAGCATTAGATGCAATAGATTGAATAATAATACCATCTACATCATTTTGATTATCCATAGTATCACCATCACTTCCAGAATAGCCTAAATTGAAAGCTTGACCAAATTTCTCTGAAACCGAAAGCTGAGTGTTGACTAACATATTAGCTAGAGTATTATAGTTATTTATTGATTCTACTACACTACTATTTGCTAAAATATCAAGACGTTGAAATGGAGTATATGCAGGACATCCAACTATCCCAATTTGTGCAGCAATAGTTTGAGCAGGAAACGCAGCACTCGATGAAGTTACAGCAGTATATTTATATCTAAAAGATAATGAAGCAGGATCAAGGAAGCCAGGAACATTATTAAGGTCAACGATAATTGTCGACCCTGGTAGAAAAGAGCTTGCATTTATTGGTGTATTGCTAACGATAAAATTAGTTGTTCCTTCCGGGAGGGTACTCATCGGCATTGAGTAATCAATTGATTTAGGTAATCTTTCCATTTAATATATATACTATCTTAGATATTTTTTTTAACTTTCTAATAATTGTAAATCTTTTTCGTCTCGGGATAATTTTTTTGAATTTTCTATATTATTTTCTAAAGTATTGTTTTGTGGTAAATTAAATAAACCATATTCTAATTTTACTTTATCATCTTTTTCAATAGATAGACATAAGGTAATTGACCAATTAATATTCCTAAAGTTTATATATTTATTTTCTTCATCAACTATTTGTATATCTATTGTATCTACGGATTTATTAAATATTATATTTTTTTCTAGATCTGATACTGATACATAACTAATCATTTCATAAGGTGGTTTATCTACTGGTATTGATGCAATAGTTTGAACACATGATAATGATTTAGATGAGAAGGCACTATTACGCAAATTATTACTATTAATAAATATTTTCTTTTTACCTAATAGATTTAATTGAAAAGGCATTGTAATTAAACTTGTATCTGTGATATTACTACTGAATCCTAATATTGATTTAATTGTTGATGTTGATAAAAATGTATAACTTGAACCACCAGTAATTAAAAATTTTAATATACCATTTTGAGAATTTAAAATTGAAACAACATTTGAACCATTATCTGCAAAACCGGCATTTAATGCTGTAACCATTTGATTACCATTATAATTACCTATTGGGATTGTTATTGTTTTTGGAACTGAATTTTCTGTATAATATAATAAATTATTATCATCTTCAATAATATAGAAACTAACAGCGAATTGAGCGTTTAAAATAGTTATGTATGTTCTTAATATATTTTTATCATCACTTAACAATCCACTAAAATTAAAGTTTATATTAGAAAGATATGTACCATTTATTTTTTCGCCATCTTGACTATTTAATGTAATAATTCTATTATCAACATATACCATATATCTAAAGATAAGATTTTTATTTTCTATACTATATATATACTATGTCCGAATCCGAACCTCCAGAAATAAAACCTTTAAAAAAAACGGAAAAATTGGAATTATTAAAGAAACAATTAGAAGAACTTGAAAAAGAAGAATCAGAAGAAGATGAAGAACCAATTATATTAGAAAAACCAAAGAAAGAAAAACCAGAGAAGATAGACAAAAGAAAGACATCAGAAAAAACAGAAAAACAAAAAGAACAATTTGAAAAGATGAGAAAAGCAAGAGAGGCAAAGATAGCAGAAAGTAAGAAATTAAAAGCCCAAATACAAAAACAAGAACGTGAAGAATTAGAAAAGAAAATAGTTGAAAAAGCGATTAAAGTTAAAAAGAAACAAATCAAAAAACAACAAGTATTAGATGAAATAAGTAGTGAAGAGGAAATCATTATTAAGAAGAAAGATAAACCAATTAAAAAATCTGTTGAACATATTACAGTAAAATTTGTACCATTTGTATAAAAATAATATCTAAAATAATATAATACATGGGAAAAGTAAGCATTAAGAAGAATGTCAAACCAATAAAAGTAACTCCAAAGAAAAAGGTAACTCCAAAAAAAAAGGTAACTCCAAAAAAAAAGATAGAACCAATAAAAGAAGGACAATCACAAACACAAAGTGTAATAGTTAATGTTGGTTCTACAGGTAGAAAAGCTAATATATCAAGAAAACAATCAACTAAAAAACCAATACAACAACCAGCACAACCATCAATAATTTCATATAATCAACCAATATTTAAACAACCAATTCAACAACCAACTTCTTTAGCATCATCTATTTTAGCAACACAACAGAATCCAAATGTTTTAGCGAAAGAACTAAGAGAACAAACTACATTACAAAAAGCATTGGAAGAACAAAATACACAAGTAGATGAACCAGTTGTAAAAGCGAATGATCTAGAAAGAATAAGAAGTGAAAGAATTAAAAAATTAGATAGAAAAGAAGAAGTGAAAGTAGAAATTAAAAAACAAGAACCTATAAGAAATGCATTATTAAGTCAATTATTATCAGACAAACAAGATGATACAGAAGAAATAAAATTATTACAACCAATATCAACTCAGACAGATATACCATTTGTAACAGATTCATCAACACAAACACCAAATAGTACATCATTTTTTCCTGCAGTTGTAACAAGACGAGAATTAGGATTATTAAATAGACCAGCAACAGCAAGTGAAAACGCAATATTAAATCAAAGTTTAAAATACAATTTATTAGATTTAAGAAGAGGAGAAGAAAGAGAAAGTCATCAAAGTATATTATTAGGACGTCAAATAGCAGAAGCAACAGCAGAAGCAGAAGAACCATCAGTCCAACCAGAAGATATACAACCAACACCATCAGACGAAGAAACACCTTTAAAACAAGAAGAACCAAAAGGAGCGAGTGGAATGATTACACAAACAGAAACAGCAAGTGAACCAACGCCATTGACACAAGCAACTGTAGAATTAGGATTTGGTGGATTAACTGAAGAACCAATACAAACATCAGTAGGGCAAATTTTACCACCAGAACCAGTATCATCAACCGTATTAGAAGTAAAAGAAAAGAATAAAAAAGCAAAAACAATATTATCACCAATTCAATCTACACCAACAATATTACAAGCATCAGAACCAGAAGCAACAATATTACAGGCTCAACCATATGTAACAGAAACATTAGTAAAAGATGATGGAATCCCAAGAGCACAAGTAACAGAAAAAGAAAAAACACCATCAGAACAAGTAAAAGAATTATGGGATAGTTTAAAAGATCAATACGGTTTTCAAACAAGTAAAGCAAGTGGAAGATATAAAACTACAAAAGAATGGGTAGCAGATATTCAATCAGTCCAAGGGTATGAAGATTATAAAGCACCAGAAAAAACAACATCAAATACTTTACCACCGGGACCATCTAAAAAACAAACAGCAAAAAAAATTAATATCTAAATTATAATAATACAATGATATCAATCAAACTTAATATAAAACCTATATTACCATCGTGTGAAATGTTATGTGATAAACCACTACACAAAAAACTAGATAATTATGAACTAACAAAATTCTTAAATCGCCACAGCACAAATCTAATCGTTGGAAAACCAGGTAGTGGAAAAACATCAATGATCTATTCTTTTATGAAATCTAAAAAACTACTTGCTAAGGTATATGATAAAATCTATTTATTTCAACCAGAACAGAGTCGTGCATCAATGAAAGATAAACTATTCGATCAGCTACCAGAACAGCAAAAATTCGATGAATTAAATGTTGAAAATTTAGAATACATTAAAGACAATTTAGATGAAGATGAAAATATTGCTATTATATTTGATGACATGGGTGCATACCTTAAGAATAATGAAACTAAAAAAATGTTGAAAGAATTTATCATGAATCGTCGTCATTATCATATGTCAATATATTTCTTATGTCAAACTTACTATTCAATTGAAAAAGATATTAGAAAATTATTCAGTAATCTATTTATTTTCAAATGTAGTCGTCACGAAATGTTAAATATAACCTCTGAAATGATAGAACAACATAATGACAAAATTAATGAAATAGTAAAGATCGTTTATGACAAACCACATAATTTTTTATTTATCAATGTAGACTCGCAACGGATGTTCAAATGCTTCGATGAGTTAATATTTAATGAGGATGATTAAAAAAATAATATCTAAGATAATATATACAAATGATGTCTTATAATAATAATAATCAAATTACAAGAAAAAGAATCTATAATTTTTGTCTAAATAGTAATTTTGGAGGAGCAACACCAGTCACATCATCTACATTTTTTGTTGATTGGTCAGTATTACCAGAAGGAGAGTATAAAGTTAGTTTTACATTTACAAGTGCAGCGACATCCTCTGATTTAATAAATAATGTGAACGCTGTTTTATATTTAGAATTAGGACAAGCAAGTACATCTATAATTGAGGCATCAGTTGCATTATCTAGAAATGCATATAGAGGAGGATTTTTAGGATGTTTAAGACAATCTAGTTTTGCTAATGGAAATTCAGGTGCATCTGACAATGTAACTTTCTTATATGCTGATACAAATACTAATCCACCAGTTTATATTTTATCTAGACCAAAAAATAATACTATTAGTGTAGATATACATACATCATCAACTACCACAACTACAAACTTTTCACCAATTGGAGATTATGTTTTAACCCTAAGTTTTGAATTACAAAATTAAAAATATATAATCTAATTTAATATAATAGAAAAAGAAAATGTCAGGAAATGGATCATATATTAAATCAATGAATGGTATTGTTAGTTTTGATAGTAATGGAACTACAATAGATGGTGATGTAATTACAACGGGAGAAATTGATTGTACTACACTAAACGCAACCGATGTTAATGCTACGGGAAGTCTTAATACATCCTATATATTTGTTGATTTCATGGATAAAAATATTGGTGCTTATATTACATTTATTTCTGATGTTCTATTTGATTATAAATTATATGCAAGTAGTTTATGGCCATCAACTGGAAGTGAAATAACTGTTAATGGATTACTAAATATTACAACTAGATTAAAAACAGAATCTATAGAAGGTTTAGGCACTAATTCAACAACAAAACAACTAAAAATTGGTCAAGATAATAATAATACAACATCTATTAATATTGGTAGAGCAGCACAAACTATTTTAGGAACTGTTTATCCAGCAATACCACCAAGAACTACATTTTACGCGGTTGGTAATGATGATATATGCAATAAATTATATGTTGATACTGTTACAGGTGGAGTTAGTATTTTAGGTTCAACTAATATATTTACTGGAACTAGTAATACTTTTAACAATGTTATCAACACATCAAAAATTGATTCAATTACACCAAGTTCAACATATGATTTTTTAACATCTCATACAGGTCCTTTAAATGTTGGTATTACGGCTTCGGCAATAACATTGGGTAGTTCGTCTGTTCCTGTTAGATGTGCATATCTTCCTTTAATAACTACTGATTTATGTAATAAGTCTTATGTTGATACTGTATCGGCTGGAGTTGGAACAAGTTTATTAGCATCTACAAATACATGGACGGGAACTAGCAATACGTTTAATAATACTGTTAATTTAGGAGGAGGATATAAATTTTTAGGTGTGAATATTGATGGAATTACTGATGGTTCAACAACATACGGAATAATGAATAATATTACTACTGCTAATGTAAGAATCGGTCATTCTATGGTTAGTGGTGTAATGGCTATTGCAAATAATAAAACTAGTGGTGATGTTAATATAATGAATAATTTACCATCGTCTGGCAGTTTTAATATTGGTGATAATTGTAATGGTGCTGTAAATTTAGTTAGAAATTCAACAACAACAGGACATGTTAATATTGCTAATACTTTTAAAATATTTAGAAATAACTTTGAATATTATACATCAATTAGTCCAACCTTTAATTTTTTTAATAATTTATTAAATACAAATACTATGAATTTTGGCGGTAATGGTAATATTAATTTATGTAATAATTTTGCTATTTCTACAGATAACTTTCTTTATAATAATGTAAATTCTTCATTTAATTTTTGTAGTAATTTACTATCAACTGTAACTATGAATATGGGTGGATCGGGTATTATCAATTTATGTAATTCTATAAAAATATCGACCAATACAATAGCATCAACTAATATTAGTGATACGATAAATTTATTTAGTAATATCACTACTGGAACAGTTAATTTAGCGAATAATTTATTACCAAC
>Ga0181355_1001418_pt1 | contig 10531 bp, 16 predicted proteins | sample Fa13VDMM15DN_FD_130099 | JGI IMG/M metagenome (GOLD analysis project Ga0181355, IMG submission 130099) | Freshwater viral communities from Lake Michigan, USA - Fa13.VD.MM15.D.N | ecosystem: Environmental > Aquatic > Freshwater > Lake | place: USA: Michigan | collected 2013-09-23 | reverse complement strand
GATTTAGATGAGGAGACAAGTTTGTTAGTTTCGTTTTTTAGGTTTGTGTTCGGTTTCATTATCGTGTTCGGTTTTTTCTCGGTCGCTCTGTGGCAACTTGTCTCAACAGTTATCGGTATCACCGAGTTCACTTTCTTCAAGGCATTCATTGCGTCAGTGTGCGTTGGTGTTATCCGATACACGGACGCAGGCATCATGAAACAGATGAACCGCTAAACACAAAAGACGCACTCGGGTGCGAGTGCGCCTAATGCGGAGAAACGGAAAGGTGAAAGGAGAAGTCCTTTCTATCTCTCTAGCGAACAGAATAACATACTGTTATATGTCATTCTGAAGCAGGTTGAGTTTTACCCCAACCGCTTTCCGTTGAGTTTGAGATATGTGTTCTGCCAACACCTCGGATACCACTTGGTCGGTTTCTTTCCGATTGAAAGTTGCTTCAACAACTTCACACCGTCACCGACATTGTGCGCCATGAACACTCTGTGCTTCAAGACTTCTTTGATGCAGTCCATTGCGAGAATGTCGTGATACCCACCATATTGTCCGTTGTTGCCAAGTCCGTGAACCTGACCGTCAGTGACCCACACGATAGGAGTTGATGAACGCTTGCGTTGCTTGATTGCCCAACGGATTGCTTCTCCGTCTACGCCGTTCCCACCATTACGGTTAGGAAGTTTGTCCACCATCTTTCCGTCTTTCGCAAGTATCAGAAGGTTCGGTTTTACATTGTCTCTGTCTGCCGAATACACCGCAACAGTGCAACCTGGTGACGCAACAGTGAGGTCAAGAATGTCTTTGTTAGAGAACGACATTGAACCTGAACCGTCAATGAGGACGATACCGCCGTTACCTTTCTTGTAACGGTCAAACACTCGCTTCTCGGGGTCTGCTAATGCGTTACCAATTCTGCGAGGATTGCGTCCCATGTTGCTCGCAACACGCTTGCGACCTAAACCGCCGTGTGCTTTGCGAGTGAGTGGGAGTGGTTCAATGATGAGTTTCCCCCAAGAAGGTACTGTACTGCTTCCACGCTGTGATGGTTCAGTTGGTTTTACTTTCTTCGGGTCTGCCTTAGGTGCTTGCGGTTTGTTTGTTGCGCTTTTACCGTTGTCACCGTCTTTCGCTTCTGCTTGCTTCTTGTTCTCACCATCTTGAGTCTGCTCACCGTCTTGTTCGTCTTGCTCGTCCTCATCTTTTTGAGGTGGGTTTGCCAAACGGTCTACCCATTCTGCAATTCGTTCAGTGTGTGCGAAACCCATTGGTGCGAGACCGTTGCGTGGGTCTACATCTGTTGAACCAAGTGTTCCTGTCTTGAACGCTTTGAGAAACTCTTTCTCCACTGCTTTCACAATGTCGCTCAATGTTTTTCCCCACGCACGATTTACACGCCGTACACCTGTGAGGAAATCTTTTCCACCGCCACAGACCGAGTAACCGACTGCTGTATAAACCGCACTCGCCCAATCGCCTTGTTCTGCGAGACGCATACCTGTTGTGAGTTCGCTTCCGTCTGCTAACAGACTTGTGTCAAACCCTGCTTTCTTGATAAGGAAGTTCACTCGGACTTCTTCAACAACGGTCAGTGCGTTCACTGTTGCAATGTTGCGCTCAATCCATTTATTGAAATCGTCCGCAGGTGAGAACCTTGCGTGTGCCATTTCGTGCGCACGAATTACACGGTCTACTTCTTCGTCTCCGACAGGTACGACCATGTGCTTCGTAATAACATTTGTCATTGGTTTGCCACGAACAGGTGCGCAAGTTTCTACTTGCCATGCACCTGACTCTTTGTCTTTACGACCCAACATTTCGGGTAGTGGTCTGATTTCTACTTTTTGCATATTTCCAACTTTCATTTTCTAGGTTTAGGTCTCTTGCTTAGGGAGACTTGCTTACACCCCCACCTTACGGCAGGGGTGTAACAGGGTTTCTTTAGACCGCAACCTTGTTGATTGCGATTGCGTCTAGGACTGACTGTGCCTGTGTTCCGAACACCAATCGTGCGCTCTCTGCGTCACCAAGTGACTTACGCAAGTGGTCAAACGCATAGAAGGTGCGGAGTGAAATCCTGCGCTCGCCTGCGTCTGCCATACGAACCGCATACTCACGCAAGTCTGCCGACAACTTGATAAGTGCGTCAGGGTGAGGTTGGTTGATACGGATTGCCACAGGGAAACGGTCTTTCAACGCTTCGGGTAGTTCTTCCATTGTTTCAATGTTGGTAGTCATCACCACAGAGAAACCATCTTTCGGTGTGAACACACGACCGTTTTCAGGACTTTCCCACTTTGCACTTTCAGGTGAGTCAGTGAATGCGAGGAGTGTTGCGAACACATCTGCGCCTGCTTTGTCAATCTCGTCTACAACGAGACGACCGCCACGCAAACCGTCACCCTTCCACGCTTGTACTGCTTTACCGTCTGTCCAAGACCAACCGCCTTCGCCGTTCATCTTGTAGTGACCCTCAACTTGCGCATTGGACATATCCTCTGTGCAAATCAAACGGAACGCTCCTGCGGTGGTGTCACCGTAGTTGAGACCTGCGAAAGTCTTTCCTGTTCCTGGGGGTCCGAATAAAATAATTCGGTCAATCCCTGCGTTGAGTGCGTTCTCAACATCTTTCCAACATTGCGGAAGGTCTTGACGAACCTGCCTATCTGCTACTTGCTGTTCCATTATTGTTTCCATTTCTCCGAACTCTGTTCGGTTTAGTTATTTCTATTTGTTTTACGCACACACTCGCTGAATGTGTGACTTGCTTACACCCCCCACAATACATGGGGGGTGTTACAAGGTTTCGGTTACGCCACTTCTGCTTCTGCGTTGGTGACTTTTTCCGACTTTGCGCCTTTGTATTCCGTTACACGGATTTGCTCGTATGCGGTAATTGTGGTTACTGCTGTTGCGACATCTGCTTTGATGACCCCGACTTCCACTGCCGACTTGAACTTCTTACCGTCCACTGCCGACTTGGTGACTGTCTTGAACACCTTGTCTGATACAAGGTCTTTCAGGATTTCAACGCTGTATGAAGGACGCTCGCCTCGGACGACCGCTACTTTCACACCGTCCACGATTGCGAACTCTGTGCCTTCTTTTGCGAGTTCCAACTTGAAACTTGCTTCTGCCTGTGCGAGTTCTTGTTCTGCGATTGCGAGTGCTTCACGCTTTGCAAGGACTGCCTTTGCTGTTGATGTTGTTAGTGCCATTTGATTTTCTACTTTCGTTAGGTTTAGTTGGCTTATTTGCTTTGTTACCACCACTGTATATCAGGGGTGTTACACGGTTATTTTTATTTGTTCCCCGTGTTGATTACCACTATACGGTAGGGGTGTTACACGGTTATTTCTATTTCGTACAGACTAACTATCTATGATAGATAGTCTAGTACCACTTTTCGTACTTTGCAACCTTTATTTCAATAAATCTTCTATTTCTTTTTCAAGGTTGGTTACGGACTCCTGAACTACGGATTCCTCATATTCTGCGGTGATTTGGTCGTTGATTGCCCCAAACACTCTCGCTAGACGAACCGCCACACCTGAACGCTCTGCGAGTGCCTCACGCCTGTATTCGTCCGTCTCAGGGTCATCCTGCTCTTGGATGTCCTTTATCGTCTGTGCGCCCAATGCCATAGTCAAGAAGTAGACCTCTTGCTTCGTCAATGCGACCACATGGAACTTTTCGGTTTTCATGTCATTTCCTTTCGGGTTGTTGTTGTTCATACCCATATAACGCACTAACCGTCCTGAAGTGTGATGTTGATTTGGACAAATCTTTTCCACAGATTTGTCCACACCCTGTGGATAACTCGTTGAGGTTTATATGCGCCACCGTTCAGGTTGGTTCTTCGGGTCGCCAACTAGTTGCGCCCGCAACCGTCTCCGCCCCACAGCCCCGCGCTCAGCCCGTCTTCCCCGACAGCCCCGATACCCCAATCCGCGACGCGGGACTAAGACAAAAAGAAAACCCGCAGAAGATTGTTAGTCTCCTGCGGGTTGGTTCTTTGTAGTTTATTTGACGAGTTGGAAACGGTCGCCTTCTTCGGTAATCATTCCGAGAGTGCTTCCGTTGTCCCACTTGATGTGGACTGTGCCAAAGTCATCTACGGTTGTGACTACGCCTTCGTCGCCGTGTTGCAGTTTCGTGTATGGGTCTGATGACCGCAAGAAACGAACACGCTTTCCGACGAGTTCTTTTTTCTTGGTTGCTGTATCCATGTTTTCCTTTCTGATGGTGGAGCGTCAGGTATCTAGTAGAGACCGAACGATATCCCGTCTGATGTCATACCGAACAACGCACCTGCGTCGTTTCCTTCTGTGTCCATTGACGGATACAGAATTGTTCCGCTTGACAGAACGAGAACCATAGGGATTTCATTTTTCTGCCAACCTTCTTTTTCCATTTCTGCTTTTGTCATCGGACGGATGTCAATGACCGTTGAACCGACTATTGAGTCGTCTACGGTTTCTGCTTCGTATGCTGTTTCACTCATTACTTTCTCCTTTTGTTTAGGTTTATGTGAAGCGTCTCGTGGGTTACACGGACGCTTGTAGTGGTGATTTGATGTCTGCTAGTTCACGCTCTAACTCTGCGCCTTCGCAGTTGTCAAGTAGGTCGTAGAGGTCACCAACCCATTTCGCAACGCTCTCAGGTACAGGTGTCGTGTTGAAGTATTTGTCATACTTACTGATGACGCTCTCTACTTCGCTTACTAATCCTGCGCCCTCAACATTGCTCGTGATGTCAAGAACTTCCGTGATGAACCCTATGTAATTTTGCTTTGTCATTTCTATTTCCTTTTGTTTAGGTTTATACGATTACCGTACCAAAGCGGTGTGACAGGGTTACCCCTGCCACTTGAAGTTACGACACGCCTTCTTGTTGTTCTTCTTCCGCTTGTCTGCTATGCGCATTGCTTTCAGGATATTCCTGTCTGCGAACGCCTGACGGTCTTCTTCCGACCACGCTACTTTTGTTCTCATTAGAACCTTCTCCTGTTCTTTGTCCACTCGTGACAACTATGTTTTGCTTGTTCATTGACTTGCTCTTGGTTCATTGACGCTGTAATCAACGGACGGTATCCACAAGGACACGCAACGCCGAGATACTCGGTGACACCTTGCTCAAGTTGGTATGCGTGAATTGTGGTGTTGCCGTGTGACCGTTCATTCAGATAAACCGTGATGAACACTTCGCAGTTTGCGCAACCGATGACCTTGACATCTTTGCCCTCTGTTGGTGCTTGCTTCGTGTAGAAGTCAAACTTGAAGTGATTGCAGGTTTCGCACTTGTCATCAAGTTTGCGAACTTTCTGAACTTCTACCTTGCCCTCTGTGACAACTTGCCATTCGGTAGGGAGTATCCCTTTCTTCTTTGCTTGTGTCATGACATGGTCTCTGACGAGCCACTCTGCGTAAGGCTTGGTTACCTTTACAACTTTTGTTTTTTTGTTCTTAGCCATTTCTATTTCTCCTTGTTAGTTTTATTTGTTTAGGTTTATCTAACTCGCTAATAATCAGAGTACAGGAAGGGTGTTACATAGTCAAGTTTATTGGTTATATTTTTTGAGATATTTTTTTTGACATCTTCGGGTCGGAAATCCCAACACTTACCCACACCCTGTGAATAAACCTGTGGATAACTTTCATTGGGGTTTATATGCGCTACCGTTCGGTTTGCCGATATTGGTTGGTCATCTTGGTCGGCGGTTGGTCGTCGGCAAATAGATAAGCACCCGCTTGCGCCCGTAGCCCCGCATCTTCAGCCCCCCGCCCAATAGCCCCGCGCCATCTCTTCGGTGGCGGGACTCGCAAGTCCTGCATCAGTAGTCGGCTCGATGTTGATACGCTTCGGTAATGCCATTCCCGTTCGCACCACGCAAAGATTCCCACAATTTACAGATACCTGAGATAATTGACGCCATCGCTCAAACTGAGCCCGACCTATTTGGTGAAGGTAATGCCGTGCTCATGCCCGTCACTTACTCCCCACGCCTCACGCTTGCAGACGACCTGCAACCTCACATTGAGACACTCACCTACCCCCACAAGCACAAGTAGCCCGCTGACATCGTGACATCATGACATCAAGGCTGTAACAGCATCTTCTCGTATCGGGAACCTGCTATCAGTTACGACCGTAAGTGATAAATAAATATCTGTATCCAAACGGATACAATTACACAACTCCACCGAAAGCAGTAGAGTTGTGACACTCGTAGTTAGAAACAGAACCGCCTCGTATTTAGAATCTGCGTGAGAGGTAGTGTTCGTGGTGTGTCAGGTGTGCGGTGGGCTCAACCTATATCGCCCTGATACGGCACCACAAGCCCCTGTAAACGCAAGAAGCCCCCACCCCGAAGGGTGAGGGCTTGCGCCTCGTGCGAGAGGATTAGAACCTAGTTGCGCACACTGGTCCGATACCCAACGCTATTGACTCAGGGTCAGTAAGTTCTGCACCACACGCACAACAGATACCGAACTCGTGACCTGCTTGTTGCGCCTCTGCGAGAGTCATGCGATTGTCTGCGGACAGACGGAATATCGCACCGCCCTCAAATACGAAACGCTCAGACTTGGTGAGTCCGAGTGGGTTGTAACGAGATGCGTACAAACGACCCTGCGTGGAACGCTTCACACGGAAAGTCACACCATCTTTGATGTACATTCCGACTTCGGTAACAGGGTTCGCCTGAACGACTCGTGCAGGACGGTTCATGCTCCGCTCAACTGCGTCCCACTGCTTGTCAGACAAACGACCGAGACGGTCGTACTGAGTTAGGACGCTCGTCAGGAACGCATTACCAAATGCGTTGTCACGCATGTACTTGACTATGCGCTCCTCACGGTTGAGGGGTGGAAGGGACGGGGAAACGGGGGATGTCGGGATTGACATATCTAACTCCTTTCAAGTTGATACACACAATATATAACAGGGGTGTCACATAGTGGTGGATGGTCAGATAAACCTAAACGGATAACCCGATTAGCCCTCTGTAACTTTTTCACCCACGAGAAGGATGAGGCTCAGATAAACCTAAACAACCAAGCCGTCACCCTCAGATTTTTTACGACCCGAAGATTTTCGTCTATTGCCCGTGTTGCCACCGCCTCATAGCCCCGCACATTCCGCGGTGACGCGGGACTAACAGCATCAAAAAGAAGAAAAAGTAACAAATCGGTTTGCGAGGACCTGTCCGAACGTTCGAGGAGGACCTGCATAAAAGAACAAAAAAGTCAACTTTTTACGCGTTATGGGAAAAGCCAATTTTTGCCGATTTTTCTGGTTTTATGAAAGCCTTATATCATAAGGGTTTTACGAGGTCACTTTTTCTGACAAAAACACGACCAAGCAACTTTCATCAAAAAAGAAGAACTTTTCGCAAATCCGGCTGCCAGGTCCTCAATTGGTCGCCAATAAAATGTTTAGGTTTATACAGCAGCCCCGTCGGTATCTGTAAAGAAACCCGTGCAACGGGGCTATCGGCAACTTCAGGCATCTAAACCGTTGGTCGACCTGCTTGGGAAGCCGCGGAGGACCCGACGAGTTCTTTAAAAAGTTAAACTTTTAGCAACTTTTCTGCCTCAGGAAAGAAAGAACCAAATCAACTTCTTCGTTTATGGACAAACCTTCCTTGATTTCAACATCAAACTTAGTTGGGTCTTCCCACATTCTGCCCGTATCGACGAATTGACCCCGGTATTTCCGATTGACCCACACGAGACAGTCGGGACTGCCAAACGCTTTGCGGGTTTCTTTGGTTGGGCAAATGAAATCAACCACAACGATCTTGTCTTGGTCGTCAAGAAGTCGAGCCAAAGCACCCAATCTTCGGGCATTTTCTATTCGGTCAAGCGGTTCAAAGCCCAAATCCTTGTTCAGGTCGGCTCGAACTTTGTCGCCGTTGATGTGAATACCCCCCAAACGACGCGTCAATTCGGTAGACAGCCCCGTCTTTCCAGCACCCGAGTGCCCAATAACTTGAATTATCATCAACCGACCTTGCTCTGAAGATAAATTACCACTCGCTTTGTTCAAAAAGTTGAACTTTTGAAACCCGACCCCCGAACAACTATGTAACACCCCTTGGCTTTCTGCGTCTGCGGTAGTATTTCACCATGAATAAGACAGAAATAGCCGAACTGCTGATGGAGAACTACTACTCACTCGGAACAACGGGCACAGAAGCGATGGAAGCGATTTGGTCGGACATCGCCGAAGGGAACTTCACTCAAACTCTTCAGGACTGGGAGATAACCCAAAAGCAGTTGGTCGATGCGACGAACCTCGTAGCCGACCAACTTGTTGATGCTGAGCGACTCTTCACAGCCCCGCGTATCTACTAGCGCTGATATTAAGCGCGGGACTCAGAAGAGCGTCGGCGAATCGTCAAACGCGTTCTTTGTGTCGGTGCATACTTTGTGTGCGTAGCCGAGTGGGGCTGAAGGATTTTTGGGTGTACCTGAGTACTTGCCGTCTTTGTACTCTATCCAAGCAAGAACCTTCACCGAATAGGCGTGGTTGTAGGGGTCTATTTCTGTGTTACAGATTGAGCAGTTGAGTTTCACACGGAGATACTACTCACTCGTAGAAGGGTCTATCAAACTTCCCACGAGGATTGAGTTTGGATAATTGCCTCATGCGCCACAATGAGTAAGCCATTGGGGTAAAGAAGATGGCTAAAAGTATAACCTTGATTGCCACTAAAAGTAAAATGACTTTCTTACGCACTTTGACCTAACAGGTTGAGTGCTTCGTCTATCTCTATGCATGTTCTAATGGATTGGTCTCCTGCGTATGCGACCGACACATAGTTTGCGCCAACGGAAGGGTCGTTTGCCACCTCGCAGATACTTGCGTACGCTTGCGCTACTGCATCTAGGTGGTTGTCTGCTTCAAAGACCATTTGCCAAGTCACTATATACTCCATTACACAACGCTTTCTGTGTTTGTCGGTTCTACGAACTCAACTTTTACTTCGTCTATTGGGTTGTTTGCATAGTAACGGGTCAATGCGTCACGGTATGTGATGCACCCTACTTCATCAACGCAACCAAGTACGAATCCATCTACTCCTGAGTGGACAATGGAATCTAGGTATGCCTTCTGTTCGGGGGTTTCGGGGTCTCCGAACTTGTATTCTGATGTACTCATTATTTCTTTTCTGCCTTTCGGTCTGCTTGTGGGTCTCGCACTTCGTATTGACGACCTTCTCGTTTTACGAAGATGTCAGGTCGGTCTGTAACTATCTTTCTTGCTGTTGCGTCGGAGATTTCACCGATTTCCGCAAGTTGCTTGATTGTCACTAGTTCGTAGACATTCTCTTTTGCCCACGACATAATGTCGTTCTTGCCATCTTGCGGTTTACGCCAACCTTCACTTGGTCTTGCTGACGCAATCAAGTCTGCTTTTATTTTTGCAGGGACAAGTCTGCGCACTCGTGACGGAACATGTGCTATCCAAACGGGGGTGCCGTATGTGTCTACTGCTTCGGTTACTTCACGAATTGCGTTTTCTAGTTCAGTTGATTTTACTTCCATAGTTCTAATAGTACTTGATGGGTGTAACACGGTTATGGTTTTCATTAGAAAGGTTCACCCTTTCGCAATATGTCAGGTACCACCAACGACGATTGAGTCATTTGGATTTCACCTAACGCCGTATAGAGGAGTTCGTTCAGTTTTGTGATGACCGTTCTATACACACCACTCTGGTTGTCGGTGTTACAAGATGTTCGCTCTTGGTGTACTAGGTCTATTACATAATTTATTTGCTTGTCTATGCGACCAAGACTTGCCGCTTCGTTGTCGCATCTGTCTGCGAAACTTGGTTGTTCTGTTGCGTTCATTATTTTTATTAGTCCCCCTTTCAAAGGTTCTGTATTTATCTTACAGTACTATTATATATGTTGTCAAGTCAAATCACAACCCGCCTTGTAAACAGGTGCCTGTATAAACTACAAAAAGGTTTGTATCCGCCACCGTTCAACTTGGGGAAATATACAACCCCCTCCCGTCGGCTGACCCCCGCTTCAGGCTCACACAAGCCCCACATCGGGGAAATGCAGGAAATTCCCGCGGGACTAAGAAAACATTTGCAATTGGCTGGCAACTCGATTAAACTAAAAACAAATAAACTAGAAAGGTCCTCCGTGACTAAACAAAAAGAACTAGAAATATTGCAAGAAATAAGTGATTATTGGGTTTCGTACCGCAAAAACAATCAAATCCAGAAGAACTCCTGCATTTTGGGGTCAAACTTTGCGCACTCGATTCTCAGCAGACTCGACATCAAACACGAAGTTATCCCTGTCGGGGCTACCGTGTTCAACCGACGGGGTTGGGAACTCTTCGGAGTCCCCGCAAACCTTTTACCTGATGAAGCGTGGCAAGTCCATTGTTCTAGCGCATCACCCGGACCCGGTTTTGGTGGTCATATTATTATTCAGACCGAGAACTTCTTCTTTGACCCAACCGCGTTGCAGTTTTCCCGACCCCAACACGAGATTCTCCTTGGGGAAACTTTG
>Ga0181355_1001414_pt1 | contig 10558 bp, 17 predicted proteins | sample Fa13VDMM15DN_FD_130099 | JGI IMG/M metagenome (GOLD analysis project Ga0181355, IMG submission 130099) | Freshwater viral communities from Lake Michigan, USA - Fa13.VD.MM15.D.N | ecosystem: Environmental > Aquatic > Freshwater > Lake | place: USA: Michigan | collected 2013-09-23 | reverse complement strand
TACCAATTTCAAACACATAGGGACGGGTTCAAGGTCCGTCACTCTCTCAACTCAATGAGGGGTCGTGGTGTAGGTAGGAAGCATAATGAGTTTGAAAACAATTTGACCGTGTAATGGAATTAGACATACGAATGATGGGTAGCACGAAGTACGTTACTTGGAGTGGTTTCCAAGTGTAGTTGAATCAAATCGTGTCTGTCAGACGGGTGCTAGATATAGCTTGACCAGCCTTGAAACTAGTTGTGGGTAATCCAATCCCACCACGGTCTACAATTTAATGGGCGTGTGATGTAATTAGAAGCCATGCAGCACTCAAAATGCTGTGGGGAAACCCGTGGGGGTGCAAGTCCCTCCATGCCTACCATTTTATTTAATTCGTTTGATATTTATTTTATATGAAAAAACTATTATTGTTAGCTATTTGTGGTGTAGTATTGATCAATGTTAGTGGATGTATGGTATACGAACCTTTTGCTGGACGTGTGTATGTTGCACCTGCACCGGTGATAGTAGTTCAACCATATTATCATTATCACCATCATGGTTACTGGCGTCATCGGTAAAAAGTATTTGACTACAAACAAAGATGTGGTAAGATAAAAGAGTAGTAAGTGTTGGTCCTTTGTAAGTAATTTAATGGGTATGTGTCTACTTGGAGTAGTAGCGGAATATAACAGGTCACTTTATATCCGCATTGAAAGTTCGAATCTTTCAATACCCACAAAATGTTTAAAACAAATTTAAATGGGCATGTAGACCAGCGGCAGAGTCAGCAGACTTAAAATCTGTAAAGCGGTGGTTCGAATCCACCCATGCCTACCATTTTTAGTATTTAATGCGGGTCAGGTGTAAAGAGAGCACGCGAATCTATCCAGATTTGAAGGCGAAATGCAAAGTTCGGACCCGCTCCAATTTTAGTTTATAAAATAATTATGACTTTACAAGAAGCAACTGAAAAGTTTTTGGGCAAAATTTGCAATGTTAGTTGGGGTCCATTGGACAGACCTGTGAGAAAAGGTGAAGCTATTCCGGCGGATACTGTCAATGTTACAGTAACCAACATCCATGAAAATTGTTATGGTGAAGTATTATTTTTGGGAGAGGCAACCTCACGAAAAATCGCGACACCATTCAGTGTAAACAGGTTGAAATTGGTTAATTGATTATAAAATTTGTGTTGTCGCTTGATATTTATAGTCAATGACTAATTACGTACATAACTTCATCAATCAATTCATCAAAGAACATGATACTGACATCAATAAAAAGCTACAATTGTTGTTTGAGGTTAGTTCTTTGGATGTTAGCATAAAGCATTTAAAGAAAGAGATTAATACTGATAAAAAATCATTTGATTTCGTTTCAAAAAAGTTGACTGTTGAAGAAAAAATTGACGGCACCAAATTGATTTTAATCAGAACTGATAAAGACGATGAACAAAATTGGTATAATAATTGGATATTATCTTACAAAGGTAACATTTTATATCCAGATGAATTTAAGCATTTATCTGACACGGACAAACAAGGCATCAAAACATCTTCAATTGGAATTTCTCAATATGCATTGGTATTTGATAAAATCAAAGATATCAACTATAAATCAATACCAAAAAACACAGGTTTTAGTATTGAATTTGCACAAAATAAAGAAACTCTAACCAGATCTTACAAGACCACTCAGAGTTTGTTTCTTCGTTCATATTCTACTGTCAAATATTATATAAACAAAGGATTTTTGACATTGAGTAGTGGTACGGAAGTGACTGACAAAGTTAATGTTGTTTCTATGGCAAAAAAACTTGGAATGTATACATTTCCAATTTTGATGGATGGTTATATAAACACACAAGAGAATTTCAAAAACGCGATTAAAAACGATTCATTGCTAGCAATCTTTGAACAGCATGTTATTAATTACAGTGACTCTCTTAATGTTGTAGCTAATTTTGCTGATATGGTATTGAAGTTGGAGAGTTCGTTGGGTGGTACGGCGGAAGGTGTGGTTATAACCACTCAAGATGGTAAATTATACAAAGTCACTCAAGAGGATCAATATGATGTGTCTGTTAGAGGTGCTAAAAAAGACTTGTATAAGATGGAACCTGATAAGGAACAATTATACAATCAAACTATTCGTGAGACGGCGAAGCTATTGATTCAAAAACTTGATGTAAATAAACCATTAAATATTGTTCTTGGTAATTACAATGAATTGGTTAAGAAGGTAGATTTATCAAAAATAGAACACACCAAGAAGTCTGATATTAACAAATTGGATGATCTTATGTTGACGGGTAAATTTATTATTCAACAAAGATTGTTTGTGGGTTTTAATACCAAAACATTGGGAGTTGTTCCGATGGCGGGCAAACCTGTACATGATGGTCATTGGAAGTTGATAGAACTTGCATCCAAAGAAAATCAAAGAGTAATTGTATATGTAAGCGACAAGGGTCGCACAAAGAAGGGTGAGTATCCAATTACAGGTGAACAAATGATTGAAGTGTGGAATGATGTATTGAGTAAATATTTACCAAGCAATGCTTCTATTAAGTTTGTGGATAGTCCTGTAGCAAATGTACGTTATTTATTGTCAGATTTAAACGCTGACACAGAAGATGCTCCTGTTACTAACATATATTCGGATGTTGACGATATTCAAAAGTATGATGTTGAAGAATTGAAATCAAAGTATTCTGATTTATATGCCGCTGGCAAAATACAATTACGAGGTGTGGAAAGAACATCAACCACAAATATCAGTGGAACCAAAATGAGAGAGTTTTTACAAAACAAAGACAAACAATCATTTTTGAATTATTTGCCACAATCACTGTCAACGTCGGATAAACAAACTGTTTGGAATATATTAACCAATAATATGAGCGAAAATATATCAATAAATCTTGCAACTAAATTTATAAATGAATTGAATCAAAGTGATTTCAATGAAATATTGACATTGTGGTCTGGTACGACCAATAAAATAAATGAAAGTGGAAAAAGTATTGCGGGAGTAGATCCAAAGGTTCCTAAAACATATCAAGGACAACTTGCACAAGCAACTCAAAAGGTTGATATTTCTGGTGGCAACCGAGATATTATATCCTCACATATTCGTTCATTGGCACTACAATTAAATGATTCTTTAAAATTTTGGCAAAAGGATAATCCATATATTCAAAATGGATATATCTTTAATGGTAGTTCCCAACATTTGATGAATCCTGACGTGGATACTATCTTGAAGAAGATTACAAATGATCCTGATATTTCACTTGAAAAAATAAAATCTAAATATGGTGATATAGACATCATCATTCCAAAAGAAAAATTGGAGTCTCTTAAATCATTTTTGGATGGTAAAGATGACAACGCCACAGAATGGAATCCGTCTGAAAAAAACAAAGTTACAAATGAATTTTATTATGTCGGTAGAACCAAGAGTGGGTCAGCAATTCCGGATCAGTTGGTAACATTGTTTTGGTACAAACCTAATAATCAAATTGTTCAAGTTGATTTTGAAGGTGATGATATGGTCATTGATGACAATGGCTTTGAAAAGCCATCTATATGGACAAAGTTCTCCAAAGACAGTCCATTGGATGATTTGTCCAAAGGAATCAAAGGACTTGCAGGTGCAATTCTTTTAAGATCATTGGCCCGAGGCACTACTCGCATAAATGATGTAATTGTATTGACTCCGGGGGGAGCTAAGAAATATAAAGAGGGTAAGCCATTGACTCCTAGAGATATTTCATCAAATCAAAGAGATCAATTGCCTTCTGAATATACCTTGAATACTGGTGGTGGGGGTGTTGGTGTGCGTAAAGCATACAAGTTACTTGGAAAAGTAGACGGCAAAGATGCATATGAATTCATTGAAGCAAAAGTAGGTCGTTCTCTCGGACCTGAATTCGCATCCATCATTGACTTAAATAGTATATTTAAAATCATCTTTAAGAAAAATCCAAGTGGAGATGATATTGCTAATTTCAGAAGCTTTCAAGGATTACTGCAAATGATGAACAAAAATCTTGATAAAACTACAATTAAAGTTGTGATGGAAAGATTCAACGAAATTCTTAATGATGAAAATGTTTCTCAAGACGAAGTGACTGCAATTAAAAATGCAATTACTTCAAATTTAAAATAGAATACAGTTGACTTTAGGGTAATACAGATTACACTAATAGAGTGTTGACTTTGTAGGGGTTTCCTTCCTCCAAAAATATGAATATTAGAACATTAATAATTCCAGATTTACATTTACAGTGGCAAAAAGCTGATAAAATTATCAAGTATGAAGCTGCTGACAAAATTGTATTTCTTGGTGACAATTTTGATGATTTTAATGATTTTACATTCACAAATCAAATAATGGCTGAGTGGGTCAAGAACAGTCTTGATCAACCTAATCGCATTCATATCATGGGAAACCATGACACCAACTATGCATTTCGTGATCGTAGTTACAAGTGTAGTGGATATACTTCTGATAAAGAAGAGGCTATCAACCACATTTTGAAGCATGGTGATTGGCGTAAAATGCCATTATATACACAAGTAGGTAGTTGGTTATGTAGCCATGCAGGTGTACATAATCATATGTATGAACAATATGGTAATGGACTTGACTTTTACAAGTGGTTAAAAGATACTTGTAATGATGCGTTGACAAATGCATTTGCCAATAAACCAGCTTTTCCCATTCTACGTGCAGGTCGCAGTCGTGATGGAAGTGAACTTGTGGGTGGAATTGTTTGGTGTGACGCCCATGAATTTTTGGGGATTAAAGGTATTAACCAAATATTTGGACATACTCCCCAAGAAAAACCAAGGTGGATTAATTCCACTGATAGTCAAAATCTGTGTTTGGATGTGAACAATACAAATTGTTATGCAATTCACGATTCTGATACAGATAAAATTAAAGTGTGCAATATAAGAGACATATAAAATATGAATAATGTTATAAATTCAAATCAAGCAGCAAGACGACAACAACCTTCATTGAGTGATACCACTGAGGTTGTTTGTGAAAAGTGTAAGGGAACAGTGTTTCACGAAGGAGTGATGCTTCGTAAAGTGAGTGCATTGATGACTGAAACGGGTAAGGCAGGATATATTCCGATTCCTACCTTTTCATGTGCGTCATGTGGATTTACAAATGACGAATTTGTTCCTGAGGAATTAAAGAAAAAGATTAAGTTGGTTTAATGTAAAAATCCGTCAATCTAATGTAAGGTTGACGGATTTTTTGTATATTTATATGACATGACCAAGCAAAAGAAATATATACTTTACAAATTTTTGAAGTTCGTTGAAAAAGAATTGAATATTACACAATCATATTCTATAAAAACTTCAAACAATCATGCAGAATTTACGACTACTGCTTACTACGATCCAGAAAAACGATTAATAGCAGTATATGTCAAAGACAGAGCAATCATTGATATCATGCGCAGTTTTGCACATGAATTGGTTCATTGTAGTCAACATCAAAATGGTGAAGTAAACCCCGGTGAAGAGGTTCAAGATATTGGTGGAAAAATTGAAGATGATGCAAATGCTATTGCAGGACAACTCATCAAGAAGTTTACTTACGAAAATAAAAAATTGAAATTATTTACCGAGTCAATCAAGAAGAATTGATGGTTTGATATTCAGATAATTTCTGTGAGTTTTTATTATTAAATCACGCGCATAATTTGCATTTTCCCATCCAATTACTTTTACATTGTTGACTCTGGACCGGTTGTTGTTTTTATAGTGTCGGAAAAAGTCTTCACATATATCCAAGAAATTAGGATCTACATCATCAATGTCATGATAATCGTTTGGATTGAATAATGGAATTCCTAATATTTTACAGTCAGTATAATCGTTGTCAGTAGTAACTAAAGCACCAATTGGACGAACCTCTACATATGATAATGGTTCAAGTGGAACTGTGTTGTAAACTAAAATATCTAATGGATCACCATCATCGCTCAAAGTTTTTGGTATAAAACCATAACTGGCAGGATATCTCATTGAACTTATGAGACAGCGATCCAACCGTAACATATTCATTTTGGGACAATATTCGTATTTTGCAGACGAATCTTTGCTTATTTCAATGATGGCGTTAACAGTGTCAGGAAAATGATCTCCGATATTTTTATCTATTAAATTCATATGTTATATAACGTTATTTAGTAACTACTTCTATCCTCGGTATTAATGTTTCAAGATACCCCTCATCTATGGTATATTGTGCAATTTTATTGATATATGGTTTTAATTCTTCAATTGAAGAAGAAACATTAGGAATCACAACTTGAATGGTTTTCTTGTTGAAAATTCTGACGCGCATTCCGTAGAATACACCTTCTATCATGGATGGCTGTGTCATGTTTATCATAAATATCTACAACACAGACCATATCATAAAAAACATTAAAATCAAAGTAATTATAAAACAAAATTAAGTTGACTTCATTGAACGCACAGATTATAGTTAAAACATGAAAAATAATTTTGAATTTTACCGCGTTGGCAAAAAAATGGATTGGTTGTTGGACCACATTCCATATGGTTGGAGAATTTACTACAAATATCGTGACGCATATACTTCTGTAATATCTACGTATCAAAAGATGCGATATGGTTGTAGTGATAGAGAATGTTGGAATTTGGGATTTGAATTGGCTAGAATTATTCATACCAAATTGTCGTACTTTAAAAAGACGAAGCAAAGTGGATATCCGGCACGACTTGTCAGTGATTATGGTTTTGGGTTAGAGTTGGAGGTCAAACAAGAAGAATTATGCATTCAAAAATGGCAAGAAATATTGGATGAAATGATTTGGACGTTTGATTATATTGCTGATGAAGAAAAATATATTGTATTTCCCCCAGAATTATTAATAAAATATACCAATTCCAAAGATCTTTGTAAAGATTATAATCGTGAAAAAACCCCACTAGAAAAGCAAATTTGGGATCAACATGTGAAAAAATGTGAAGTTCTTGATGCTCGTAAACAAAAAGGATTGGAGTTATTTGCAAAATACATTGAAAATCTTTGGGATTAACTATAATAACATATATGGAATTTAAAGATTATACTCCTCCGAATTTTGATGAATTGTTCATGCGAATGGTTTATTTGACGGCCACAAAAAGCAAAGATCCATCAAGCAAAATTGGAGCAGTTATTGTAAAAGACGATCGAGTAATCAGCACAGGATATAATGGATTTCCAATAGGAGTTTCAGATTCTCAAGAAAGATATCTCAATAGAGAAACGAAATATAAGTTCGTGGTTCATGCCGAACATAATAGTATATTAACTGCTGCAAGATTTGGAATATCTACATCAGGGGCAACTCTATACACAAATGGATTGCCGTGTAATAATTGTATGAAATCCGTCATACAAAGCGGAATCATTGAAATAGTAATTCATTCGTTTTGGCCGGAAATGAAACATTCGGAGTGGGACGACTTATCAAAAGTGTCAAAAACAATGATGGAAGAATCTGGACTCAAATTGAGAATATTTGACAAAAAATTAAATATAGACGGATTTTTAAATGGTGAAAAAATAAACGCTTGACTTTTCTTAAATTGGTTATAACATAATAGAAAATAAACACCAACATACAATGTACGAACAATTTCAACTTGAATTAAACGATCCAACCATTCCATCAATTTTTCATCAAAAAACTGAATCGGAACTTGTTGACGAACTTCTTCAAAATGTAAAAACACTACATGAAGAAAATGCACGTCTTCATTCAAAAGTTCGTCACCTTGAAAAGTATACAGATGATTTGGTTGAACACAGCAATATGCCATGTCTTCCAGCTGACCTACGCAATCTACGTACCGCCAATCTGGCTTTTGCTACAGAAAATGAAAAATTGAAGACACATATCAAACGTCTTGAATCCGCCATAGTAAAAACTCTAAATAATAATCGTCATTTGGCAGACGGTAATGATTGCACTCTAATTGATATTAAAAATATTGTTAATTGGGAATAACAACACGTCACACATGAAAGATACATCCATAATTCCAAGTGGTCCGTACTGTTACACATGGATTGAATTTCCGAGTGAAAAAAACAATTTTATTGGCAAAACCAAGGTTTGTCCATATTATGAGACCAAAGACATCAATGGAGTTCATGTACCTTGGTGTAACTATTTGGAATTGGGTGGTACTCCCGGCGACGGAAAGTGGCAAGGTTGGGAAGATTACAAAAAGGCCAATGATACGTTAAACAAACACTTTGGTTCAGAAGCTGAAACTGAAAAAAACCTACCTTTGTCTTTGTTGTTTGACGGCTGCAAAGAATGTGGTGTCAATAATCCAAATGAGGATTATATTTGAATATGAAAACCAGTGAAATAAAATCAATATTGAATAAAATCAGATGGAATATTCAAAATCCAGTTGAAACCATCATTGCATATTTTATCAACAAATACAACATTCAACCCTATGGATATTGTCCAGTTCAAGCCGAAGGATGTTTGCCAACAGGTGAATTCTACTATTTTAGGTCACGTCATTCAACATGGAGTGTACGCATATCGAAAACCGAAGAATCATTGTGGGAAAATAGTGCTTGGGTTTATAGTGAATCCAAATACAAAGGATTCGACGGTGGATGTATAGGCAAATTGGAAGTGGTACGAAACTTTAACAAAGCAACAAAACTTTACTACAGCAGCAATGAACATTCACGTTCCACAAGAGATACGACAAAAATATCCCAATATGGAGTTTCAGGGCAAACCCAGACAAATCAAAGGAAGAACTGTAATTGAAGCAACAAATCATGCAACCGACATGGATTTCTATTACAGCTTTGACGAAGACTTTTTTTGGTTTAAGAATTGTGAGATACCAGATTGGTTCATTAAAAAATAAATAACTGTTGCTTGACTTTCTCTAAAACTACGGTACTATAAATCTATGATAATCTACACTGTAAAAGTTTACGACAACGGCAGCAAGAGTTGGTACCTCAACGACAAGCTGCATCGTGTTGATGGACCCGCAATTGAATGGGCTAGTGGCAGCAAAGAATGGTGGCTTGATGACAAGCTGCATCGCACCAATGGACCAGCCGTTGAATATGCTGATGGCACCAAAGAATGGTATCTTGATGGTAAAGAATTGACACACTCACAGTGGATTGAAGCGGTCAAGCCCAAAGTGACTAGTTGTGTCGGAAAGGTAGTTGAAGTTGACGGCGTGAAATACAAGCTAGTTGCTGCTTGACTACTTGTAAACTTGTGGTACTATAAATCTATGACTGTAGCACAACTAATTGAACAATTGAAGAATTACCCACCTGATTTGCCTGTGGTTGTATCTGGCTATGAAGGCGGATACAACGATGTTGACAAGTTTGAAACCATCAAAATTGTTCGTGACCATAACAAGGCATGGTATTATGGTAAACATGAAAATGTTGCAGATATTTACGATGAAGAATTGATAAAGAATGCGGTTGAAGCATTGTGTGTTCATTGAGGGTAAGACGCATGAAAATCACATATTATGAAATTTATTACACTGGTACTATACATGACCTGTGCATAGATACAAATGATGAACGGTATATATCTCATACAGATAATGATGTAACGTTCAACTATACACACAACAACGGGTTTTGGGAAGAACAAGAACGTGTTGTAACACAATCTCGTTTGTTTGAGTCTGTACGACAAGAGAGAATTGCCGCATACAAAAAAGAAATTGCACGTTATCAAGAAGATTTGGCGGTATTTGAAAACAGTACCAGCTACGAACATTACTGGCAACTATTGAAAGAAAACAGTTTGACTTCCCGCCCAACCTCTGTTAATATAAATCTATGACAATCTACACTGTAAAAGTTAGCGACAACGGCACCAAGCGTTGGTATGTTGACGACAAGCTACATCGTACTGATGGACCCGCAATTGAAGGTGCTGATGGCACCAAAGAATGGTATCTTGACGGCAAGCTGCATCGTGTTGATGGACCTGCTGTTGAATGGGCTGATGGCAGCAAGAGTTGGTATCTTGACAACAAGCTGCATCGTGTTGATGGACCTGCCGTTGAACATTCTAATGGCAGCAAGATTTGGTATGTTGACAACAAGCTGCATCGTGTTGATGGACCTGCTGCTGAATATGCTAATGGAAGCAAGAGTTGGTATCTTGACGACAAGCTACATCGTACTGATGGACCCGCAATTGAAGGTGCTAACGGCGACAAGTTTTGGTATCTTGATGGCAAACAATTGACACACTCACAGTGGATTGAAGCGGTCAAGCCCAAAGTGACTAGTTGTGTCGGAAAGGTGGTTGAAGTTGACGGCGTGAAGTATCGGCTAGTTGCTACTTGACTTGTTGTAAACTAGCGGTAAAGTCATAAAATATGAAACCAAATCAAAGTGGAATTTATGAGTGGTTTGAGGAAGACGGAACCAAACGACTTGTGGAAGTTGTGGACGTATGCAAGGGACTGTTTCCACCGTATTTGAGAGTGTATTGGTG
>Ga0181355_1001413_pt1 | contig 10566 bp, 26 predicted proteins | sample Fa13VDMM15DN_FD_130099 | JGI IMG/M metagenome (GOLD analysis project Ga0181355, IMG submission 130099) | Freshwater viral communities from Lake Michigan, USA - Fa13.VD.MM15.D.N | ecosystem: Environmental > Aquatic > Freshwater > Lake | place: USA: Michigan | collected 2013-09-23 | reverse complement strand
TTTGTCTGAATCGTTTTGATGACGAGACGAAAGCAACATTTGTGGAACTCTACGACAAGATTGACGCAGAGTTTCAACAAAACAACACAGAAGAGGGGTAATTCCCTTTTCGGTGATATATAGAACAACCTTTGCCACTTTTTCTTCCTATGACACAACTTTTTCTAGATAAAGACGCAGATACAATCTACGAAGAGCTTCAAGAAGGCTATGCCGAAGAGAGTCCAGAAGAAGACTATAGAGAGGATAGAATGGACCAAATGATTTCAAGGTATGGGTACTGATATGACAGACACAAACATTGCTAATCAGGAAACAAGACAGTCCATTAAAAAAAGAGAAGATTTTGAGCAGTTTGCCAAATATCTTGGTTTAGATTACGATGACTACATTGCTTTTTACGAAGAGAAAATCATTGACTTTGACGATTACTCAAAGTAAAATGTAAGAGGGAACTTTCCCTCTTTATGTCCCGTTAGCTCAGGAGACAGAGCAATTCTCTTCTAAAGAATCGGTCGTGGGTGCGAATCCTACACGGGACGTTGTTTATTTTTATAATGCTTATGAACACTGACGGATACATTAGTAGTGATGGAACTTGGGCAGCAGTGCCCTGGTACGGTAAAAAGTACATCTCCATTTATAATGGTGAGCAGATTTGTGTTCACCATAGCCTTGAAACCGCAAAGAAATTTATTCAAAAGGAAATTCGTAAAAAATGATTAGTGCAATTGAAACCTTTCAACAAAACGAAAATCAAATCTATGTTCGTGGTATTGTTGAAGATGTGATTGAGATTTATCCAGCAACATTACAAGACCCACCAGAATATGGTCCTGCTCTTTGTGAAGCAAGTTTTGAACTGGATGAAGATGAAATTCTTCCCGAAGGTGAAGATGCTTTGCTTGATTATCTTAATGAACTTTACCTTGATTGGAAGATTATAGATACTAGTGATTATAATCACGGATTTACTGAATGACTAAAGTACTTATTACTGGTGGTGCTGGATTTATCGCACACCATTTGATTGGACAAATCCTTTCTACAACTGACTGGGAGATTGTTACACTTGATCGTCTTGATTATAGTGGTAATCTCAATCGTCTTCACGATCTGATGCTCTCATTTGATCCTGAAGTTCGCAAACGTGTTAAGGTTGTTCATCATGATTTGAAAGCAGAGATGAACCCACTTGTTTGTTCTGAAGTTGGACAAGTGGATTATATTCTGCACCTTGCTGCTGGTTCTCATGTGGATCGTAGTATTGATTATCCAATGGAATTTGTGATGGATAATGTTGTGGGAACCTGCAACATTCTTGAGTTTGCCCGTAAGCAAACTAATCTGAAACGGTTCATTTACTTCAGTACTGATGAAGTCTTCGGTCCTGCTCCTGATGGTATTAAGTACAAGGAGAATGATAGATACAACAGCACCAATCCCTATAGTGCAACTAAGGCAGGTGGAGAAGAGCTTGCCGTAGCATATCAGAATACTTATGGACTGCCTGTGTATATTACTCACACTATGAATGTGTTTGGTGAACGTCAGCATCCCGAGAAGTATATCCCAATGTGTATCAAACGCATTCGTGATGGTGAAACTGTGACGATTCATAGTGATAGCACTCGTACCATTCCTGGTTCAAGGCATTATATTCATGCCGAAGATGTTGCAAGTGCTGTATTGTTTCTAACTGATAAGGAGTTTATTGAAACTACCTATGGTGGTGCTAAGTGTCCTAAGTTTAACATCGTTGGTTCTGAGGAACTGAACAATCTTGAACTTGCACAGATTATTGCTGATGCACAAGGAAAAGAACTTAAGTATGATCTTGTAGACTTCCATTCCTCACGACCTGGACATGACTTGCGTTATGCTTTAGATGGTGATAAGATGAGAGAACTGGGATGGGAACCTGCTAAATCTGTGCGGGAAAGAATTAGTGAAGTGGTAAAATGGACACTTCAAAATGAAAGATGGATTACTCTTTAGTTGAAAATTATAAAGTTTAAATAATAAAAGTATCTTTACATAATAAAGAAATGACTACATATTATTTTTGGTTTGGAATCTTTATGTTTGTTGGATACTTAATCGTAACTGATAATAGTGTTGCTTATGTATTCATATTAGTATCAAAACTGATAAAATTCCAATACGAAAAGACTAAGTGGTGGATACTTCACAACCCAGCAAATCCAGTGGTAAAGTGGTTAATGTGGAGAAATGCGTTAAGGATGGCTAAGGAACTTGAAAAAGAATTTAAAAAGTGATATAATTAGTATTGTGTTTATTCGCACACATTATGTCTAGAACTAATCGCAACCTTGAAGGAATGCATAGGGGAGCACTTAGGTTTCCTCATACCTTCAACGAAATCCGTCAGTTAGATGGAATTTTACATGAAGAAGACTTGGAGGGTCTTCCAGTTTCTAAGGTAAATCACATGAAAGCACGAGAGCATAACTTACCGACTGCTTGGGATGATAGAGTTGTAAGTGGGTATTACCAAGAAGATTATGAAACAGACACCTAATTAAGTGTCCTTCACCTCTTCCCGTTTTCGGGAGGGGGTGTTATAATATGAAGAGAAATTTGGAGAACCTATGACTGAAAAGTACTTGACCCATGAGGAAATGTTAGAGATTGCAGCACAAAGAGAAGCAGCAAACGAACAAGCAGAAAAAACTAATGAAGAAACTAATGAAGAAACCACAAACGATTGAGTTTCCCTACGCACAGTTTCCTATTCTCATTATACATAATGATGGAAAGGAAATGAAAGACGTTAAGAGATGTTATTTCCAAAGTATGCATTATGCTGACAAATACATTGTCAAATCTAATTTTAAAAAAGCAGATTACCAAATATTCGTTAAACCTGGAACAAATGTGGAAACTATGGTCTCTGGCACTCGGAGAAAAAGCACACAAAAGAGATCACCTAGCAGATAAAGTTGCGATTCTTCGCACTCTTATTTTTTTGTCTTACCTTATGACAAATCTTTTTATTGTTGCTGGTGTTGTAAGACATTGGAATGATGAAACCAAAATTTATATTCAAATTGATGGAGTTGAACTTGGAAAACCTTTATGATGATGCGTTTTATGTGGAACAATCTAATTGGAAAACTTGGAAGAGTTATGATAAGGACAGGAACGCACTTGTTACTTCACTCACACAAGAGACTTGTATTGCCGCAACAAGGTTTTACTGCAAAGGTCTCCAAGAAGGATTTGGAGAAAGTTCATCGTCTTATGCAGGACAAATAGATGGCAAACTTTAAGGTTGGAGACGAAGTAAAGTATCTTGGTTCTGTAGAAGAACAAGTTAGGTGGGGAAGCAACGATAATCCCAAAGGAGTATTGTTTGAAGGTGATGTCTATTATGTGGAAAGAGTAGAAATACACTCTTGGCACACAAAGTTATATCTTCGTGGAGTTAGAGGTAAGTTTAATAGTGTTTGCTTTGAGAGAGTATGAGTGACACCGATCCTACAGCACCTTGGTATGAGTTTCTGTCATATTGCCGTTGTTGTGAGAGTTTAAATAGACCAGTACGAATTGGTGGTTTTATGAGATACCAAGCATATCTTAGAGAAATCGGAGTAGTGTGATGTTTAACTGGTTTAATAGAGTTGTTGAAGATTATGATGTGGAAGATGTAGATGAAAGCCTTCTTGATATAATTGCTGACTTAGAACTGAGAGTTTTAAAGTTAGAAGAAGAAAATGTAGAACTCACAAATTGTTTGTATGAAGTTGAGAACAGACTACAAGCACAGATTGACAATATTCATCCAGTCACTTATAATTTACAAGACTATGGACTTGAAAAATAATGTATGAAAATCTTTCGGCGTATGAACGCTCACTTGCACGGTTTGGTGATAAATGTGCCCTCATTGCAGGACTTGAAATCACAGATAAAATCACTCCAGAACAAGCATATCAAGAAATCAAGGAACTTTACAAAGAACTTAAGAAACTTCGCAAACAAGAAAAAGATGAATGGGAAGTAGAAGTATGACAGAAGACTCACTTAAGATTACTGAAAATGAAGATGGATCCTTTGCGATAGAATGGGATAAGGACGACCAGAAGTGGAACTGGCTTAACGAAAAAACCTCTGCCGAAATTTCTGCTATAGTAGAGGAAGCAATCCAACACTTAATGAATGAAAATGACGGACTATAAGAAATACGCACTCGGACAAGTTGAGAACTTTCTGTATGATGCGATGAGTTCTGGTGCAACACCACAAGAAATCTATGATACTATTAGAGGTGTTGTTGAAGATAACTATTATACTTACAAGAAGTGTACATCAGAAGCATATGAACTTCTTGCTCTTCTGAATGGTAATGGTGTTGGGCATATCCAAGCATATGATGATTATCTTGAGAAAGGAGAAAATCTTCAATACACAGAAGAAGAAATTGATGAAATGTGTGATGCTGCCGAAGCAGAAGATAAAGTGAACAAGTGGATTCTTCCTGTTGAATACATTGATGATGAAAGTTTTGTATCTTTACCAGAGGATTTGTTGGAAGCAGCAAATCTAAAAGAAGGAGATGTTGTAAATTGGATTGACCAAGGTGATGGGTCGTTTAAAATGATTAAAGTAACTAAACCAATTGAAATGGAGGAATGTTAATGGCACTAGCAACACAAGTAGAAGAATCAATGACTGAAGCACAACAATCACTTCGTAATGCACTTGCATTTGCAGCAAGAACTGAAAGACCAATGGTTTGTGGTGTGATTGCAGATTTGATTAGTCGTATTGAATCTGTAATGAGTACTGATTCTTTGTTGGATAAACTTGAATCACGTAAATCAGGAAGTAGTGGAGACTTTGGAGTGTTTTTCAATGACTGAAGAAGCAAAAAAACCTAATGAGTTTGGTGCTGCTCTTAACGAATGGTATCAATCTGATTCTTATAAACAACTGCAAGAAGCATCAGAAGAATCAGTACAAAAAGCAGTAGGAAAGTATCATATGCTTTCTTCTGAAGATAAGTATGATATGGTCCAAGCAATCTGCTACATTATGTGTAATGCAGAAAGTGAAGGAACTTCTCATAGGGGATTGATGGATGAACTTGGAATCTATCCTGAAGGATTTTGGATTACTGAACTTATGGATGTTCATAATGCTTTATGGTCCGAGTTTCGCAAACGCAAGAATGATGCGGAGTTGGACCGAGAAATCAAGATGTTACAAGACTTTACTGAAACCTGAAGACATTCTTAAGGAAACGTCATATTCCTAGATAGTGTGTTAGAATGCTAACAAACCAATAGAGGATTTCCTAATGAGTTTGAGTAAAGAAGAGTTTGAGGAAATGGATGTTTTGCGTAAGGCAATCTCACAAAATCCAGCATACGTTCATCCAGATAGACAAGAAAGATTTACTGAACTTTTTGTAAAATCACTTTCATATGTTAATTCTCCTGCATCTAATAAATAGTTGCAGGTCTTTTTGTGTCTAAATGATTTCTGAAGCAAGTAAAAGAGAAAAAGCTGCAAATGCTTTCTTAGCCGCAACGATGGCTCTATCTGCCGCACAATCCCCCGAGGCTTTTGTAACAACAGGAAAGATTGAAAGTCCTGGTGTTGCATTAATGCAAAGATGGGGAAGAGTTAGAGGAGAAGCAGAAAGAAATCTAAATAGTGCTAGAGTTTCAGATCCAGCAAGAAATAAAAAAATGAAGAAAACACTTAAAGAGTTTTTGGAAGAAGCATACCTTTCTGAAATGAGAAAAGAAGATAAGGTTGCTGGAAAACAAAAGACTCCACTTTATAATGTCAAAACAAATAAAAAACTAGAAAAAACTCCAGAAGGCAAGTGGGAAATGGAAACAACCACTTACAAGAGACCAAGTGAAGCAGCAACTTTTGGAAGGTCAAGACCTCTTCACGCACACGGTTCTCGTCGTAAAGGAGAAGAACAAGGAATCAATCGTGGTAAAAGTAAGGCAAACCAAAAACAACCTTATATGCCAACAACAAACGCAAAGCAAAGAAAGGACACTATTGATTTCTTTAGATATCATCATGGTGAAGTAGCAGATAATAAAAGAAAAGAAGCACAGAAAACTGGTTTTACTCAAGCATCACAGTCTTGGAGTTCGTCTAAACCAAAGACTAAACCAAGTGCAGCAGCACGTATGTCGGCAGCAGCAGATAAACTTGGAATGAAATGAAAACCTTTAGAGAGTTTTTAGAAGAAGCAACCAGAGAAGAAGCAGACAAAAAAAGACAAGCAAAAGCAAATCCTAATGATTGGGTTTTAAATAATACTGGAAGCACAGAAAATCCAAAATGGGGATTGAAAAGTAAATCTGCACGTTCTGCACAAGCAAAAAGAAGAACAGACACTATTAAATCATTAAACACAGATGATGAACGTAAGGCAGCAAAACGTAAATCTGAACGTGCAGCAAGAAGAGGATATGAAATACATCACATCACCCCATTACATCATTCTGCCAAACTCAAAACATCTATGACTGGTGCAGAATGGGAAAAAAGAAAAGCAGAAGATGCTGAAGATGGAATATATCACGGACATCATCCCAAAAATCTAATGCACGTAAAAGGACCAAATACTTCTGCTGATAAACCTGGAGTTCGTCATAGAGCAGGTGGAGCACACGAACTTGAAAGTAAAGTGAAGGATATTGTATCTGGTTCAAGAATTACTTATAGAGATTTACTTGCAGCAGCAGTTAAAAAGCAAAGACGAGCAGCAAAAGACAAATGAAAACCTTTCAGCAATTCATCGCAGAAGCAAAGGAGAAATCTCACGATGAAGTAATGAAAAAAATGAGCACAAATTGGAACAGGAATAATCCTGGTTCCAATTTTAATGTTGATTATAGACCATCAGAAGACCCAAAGAAAAATCATATATATCTTGGTTTAATTGACGTAAAGCACGGAAAAAGAAGAGCAGGTAAAGGAACTAGATTTGTTCGTGGTATCACAAGATACGCAGACAAACATAAATTACCAGTAAGTGTAAAACCAGTACCAGAAAAAGGATATGAAGATAAATTGAAATCTTTTTATTTCAAGCATGGATTTGAGGACAATAAAACCAAAGAGATTGCTCCGCATCCAATGATTCGTAATCCTAAAAATAAATAAAAGTAAAACGATGAAAACTTATCAAGAGTTTATTGCTGAAGCAAAGAAGTGCTGGCCTGGTTATAAGAAAAAAGGCACCAAAAAACTATTTGGAAAGACGTATAATAATTGTGTAAAAGAAGACATTGAACTAGAAGAGAGTTCGACTGGTGAAAAGTCCAGAGGTAGAGCAACTCTTGCCCGTGGTAGAGGTGCTGACATGACCAGGCAGGAGAGAACTACCGCAGCAATCGCAAAGAAAGCAGGATTGAGAGGAACTGGTAAGTATTCCACTAAAGATTTGAGAACGAGAGCAAGAGATTATACAACTTATGATAGTGAAGATACTGATGATGATTATGGAAGCACAGAGCAAGACCATTTCATTCGCACATATTCGTCAGCAAGAAGAGCAGCAAAAGGTGAAAGACTTATCAGTAAGATGAAATCAGCAGGAAGGACTCCATCTGGAATGACTAAACTCAAAACCGCAACTTCAAGTGAAAGTGTAAGAAGAGAGAAAGATTTGAAAAAACAAATGACTAAATCTGGTGCTTCTAAAACTGGAAGAGTTCATACTGTAGATATCATGCACCGTGATAGTGATGTTGGTAAAGGTGATAGAAACCAACAGATGGAAAGAGGTAGAAACTTTATTCAAGCAATCAAAGATACTCCTAAACACTTGGAGAAAGCAGGAGCAAAGAAAGGTGATACTGTAATTGGAAAACCAACAGCAGTTATGCCTGGTGAAGATAAGAAAACTGGTGAAGCAAAACGAGCAAAGTTATATGGAAAGATTTTCGGTAAGAGAAGTAGTAAAAAATCCAATAAAACAGGATTGATGGTTGGGAAGGTAGATTAATGAAAACATTTAGAGAGTTTTTATATGAGGCATCTACAACACAGAGATTGAAAATTGCAACAGCAAAGTTAATTGCAAAAAATCCAAATAATTCTGTATATAAAACTCTATTGAATAGAATTAGGGAAAGGCAAGCACCACTATATCCAGATTATCCAGGAAGAGAATCTGCCAGAAAAGATAAGACTCTAATTCCATCTGGAAGAACATCAAGTTTTCCAGAACTTGAAGGAATATCTACAAGAACTAAAAATCCCAAGAAGTTAAGAAAACAAAAAGCATTAGGTGAGTTATCATAAATATATAAATAAATACAAAACTACTTGTAACGATGAACTCACAAGACCTTTACAATCTCCAAGAAGCTTACATTGGTGTTTATACCGACCTTGATGAAGAAAGAGCAGAAGGTGTAAAAGAATACCAACCTAGAAAGCGTAATCCTCTTCCTAAAGAAAAGCCACTTTCAGGTGAAAAGGGAGACGGAAGCGGATATGGTGCTGATAAGAAGTTCACTCAAGATACTGACGCAAAGTCATTTAAGCCTGGTGTAGATGTTCCAAAAGTAAAACAGTTTGGTAGAATTTCAAGAATCATTCCTCACGGTATTGGTGATCACGCAAACAAAACTCAATCAAGAGTTTCTACAATCGTTAGAAAGGATCCTGGAGCACCAACTTCACAAAAACTTCCACCACAGGAAAAGAAAAAAGCATCAAAGGAAATCGTTAGAAAGACAAAGAATGAAGAAGTAGATATTTACGACATCATTCTCTCGCATCTTCTTGATGAAGGATATGCTGATACTTATGAATCAGCAGAAGCAATTATGGTGAATATGAGTGAAGATTGGAGAGAGAGTATTGTTGAAGGTCTTGTTGATACAGGAGCGTTGGTGGCGGGGACAGTAGTTGGAACTGCTCAACGTGCTGCTAGAGAAATTCCAAAATATGTACAACAAAAGGTAAACAATGTTGCTGGAACTTATGAAAGGGCACGTCAAAGAGCAGATGCAAACGCTCCTTCCGGCGGAATGACGACTAAAGCAAGAAGCAGAGAGTTTTCTCACGGCAATCAAGGTGGGAAACCGGCAGCAACTATGAAAAATCCTGGTCCAAACTTTGGTCGTGGATAATATTTTCTAAACCACTTCCCAAACCGGCACAAGACCCCACCAAGGGGTCTTTTTTTATGCTATGATACTGGAAACCAAAGAACACTATGGAACTCACAATCGTTGCTTACAAACTTGAAGATGGACTGTGGGCATTTGACCACCCCCATAATAATACAGTTCAAGAACTACTCCTAAACGGAACTGAAGAAGCAATTGACGAGCACTTTTATTTTGAAAGTGGACGACACGCAGTTGAAAAGGACCAAATGGAAATCATTTTGAATACAGAAGAACCTGATGATTATGATACTCTGCTTGTAAAAGAAGTTGGTGATGAAGAAGGAACGACTTATACGGATACAACACTTTGTGCTCCTGTGTGGTTGTGCCCTTGGCTACAAGGATACTTTGGTGAAGTTCCAGAGGAAATCTTCGTGAAGGTTCGTCCCATTAATCAAGGTCTTGAAGGATTTGTAAATAGGACAGGTATGCGGAAAATGCTACTGAACTGACCACTTCCCAAACCGGCACAAGGTCCTTCCCCAGCACCCCAATCCGTGTTATGATTACTAGGTAATCAAATGAATGGGGCACGATGGAAGTTCTTGAGATTAGCACCTCTGGTGCGATTGCTAAACTTTCTTTTAATACTGAAACCAGTGAAGTTGGTGTTGCTTACACTTACAAACCTGATAAGTTTTATGTCTTCAAGTGTGATAGTATTGAAGGTTTCAAAGGCAAACTTCGCAACACCTTTAATGCTGGAGAAAGTGTTGGTAAGATGATTTCTCAAATGAAGAAAGATGGTGTCCTCGTGACTGTCTAAATCTTTATTTTTTCTGCTCGTCTAGCAATCTGGTAGAATGCTCCAAACTCATAATTTGGCGGAGAAGGGTTCAATTCCCTTGGCGAGCACTCGCCGTGGTTCAAAACTTTAGATAAGAGCAGTGGGGCACTTATTAAAAAGGTTTGATTTGGATTCACAACCACACGGCACTCTTGACTATTGTGATTCTTTGAGTTATGATAGTCTTATGGGAGCATGGCGTAATTGGTAGCCGCACCAGACTTAAAATCTGTTGGTCTTTGACCGTGGGAGTTCGACCCTCCCTGTTCCTATTATATAATACTTGAAAGTTATATGAAACAGTTTCCACTCAAAACTTGCTTGCGTTATCCTGGCGGCAAGAGCAAAGCACTCAAAACACTTGCTCCTTGGTTTCCTAGTGATTTCAAAGAGTTCCGTGAACCCTTCTTGGGTGGTGGAAGTATTTCTTTAATGGTTTCACAGAACTACCCAAAAGTTCCTATCTGGGTGAATGACAAGTATTATTACTTGTATAACTTTTGGGTTCAACTTCGTGATAATGGACAAGTTCTCAAAGATAAACTAAGAGCAATCAAAGAAGAAGTTCTTAATGACGACAACGCACACCAAGAACTC
>Ga0181355_1001408_pt1 | contig 10580 bp, 25 predicted proteins | sample Fa13VDMM15DN_FD_130099 | JGI IMG/M metagenome (GOLD analysis project Ga0181355, IMG submission 130099) | Freshwater viral communities from Lake Michigan, USA - Fa13.VD.MM15.D.N | ecosystem: Environmental > Aquatic > Freshwater > Lake | place: USA: Michigan | collected 2013-09-23 | reverse complement strand
GAGCTTGCAGACTTTGCGGAGTCTAACTAATGGCTGAGGAAACAACTGGGGTACGCATTACCCAGCAAGCAATCTACGCCAAGCAACTTGAGCATGGTGAGATCCTTGTTAGGTTGTTGGAGAAGTTAGACCACCTAGACGATGTCCCTGCCCGTATCCGCGAGGTAGAGATTACCTTGGCGCGATTGGCTTGGATTGAGAAGATTGCCTATACAGGTTTGACCGCTGGGATCGTTGGTTTACTCTCTGCTATTTTTAGCATTGTGCTAAAGTAGAACCATGAGATTCCCATTCGATAAGCCAGTCCCCAAGATTAGCTCACCTTACGGCTGGCGCATTCACCCAATCGAGAAGATCCGTAAGCACCACAACGGAGTCGATTACGCTGGCGCTCTTGGCACACCTGTTCGCGCGATCGCCGATGGCAAGGTAATCTTTGCTGGTGCTTCCACGCTTAAGTTCTCCAATGGTGAACCTGCTGGCGGTGGATACCTTGTGAAGATCCGTCATAAGGTAAACGGAAAATGGATTACCTCGGCTTATATGCACATGGTCAAGGGATCTATCACAGTCAAAAAGGGACAAGAAGTTATCGAGGGTCAAGTAATCGGTAAGCTTGGCAACACAGGTGAATCAACAGGACCACACCTGCACTTTGAGATCCAAGAAGGTAAAGATTATGTCTGGACTTCTAACGGAACGCGCTATACCGAACCAGTAAGCTACATAAAAACTCAAATCGCAATGGAGAAGAAGACAAAATGAAGAAAATCATTGAGAAGCTAAAACAAGAAGAAACCATTAGACAACTTAAGGCTGCGCTTTGGTCTTACTTGCGAGCTGCCATTTCCGCAGTCGGCGCAATGCTTCTAGCAGGTATCGAAGATCCAGCACAGATAACCTTGTCAGCACTTCTCGGCGGTATCCTCGGACCACTAATCAAGGCACTAGATCCTAGCCAAGATGAATACGGTATCGGTGCTAAAGTTCAGGCTGCTATCCAGACCGAGGAATCTGCTTCTTCCGAGTAAGTTCTAATCGGGCTTCGCGTCTTTCCCGCGCGTTAGTCCCACCCCAGATCCCATAGTCTTCTTGAGCTGCGATCGCATAGTCTCGGCACAATTTCGCTAACGGGCAACGCTTGCATAAGCTTTTGGCGATCCGTTCTGAAAGAGCCTTGGCGCTTTGATTGAAGTATTCTTCTGGGAAGAAAAAGTCGGGATTCACTCGGCAAGGGAGAGTTTCGCCAGCGTCTTCTATTTCCGCCTGTGCGCTCGCAAACTCTGTAAAAGCTCGGGATCTATCCATTTAACAAATACTAGTCGCAATCATTATTATTGACTAGGAAATGTCGGTGGTGAGAGCTAGGGTTGTCTTGTGAATAAAAAAAGAGCGGGTGACTATAAAGCCACCCGCAGTCAAAAGAAAGGACAAGGAACTCTTGACTACTGAGAGCATAGCAGAAATAGAAAATGTGTCAAAGGCAACATGGCTGGGATCTTTTACCCCGCAAGATAATGAGTGGCATGACCTAAGAACTAACCGCATAGGTGGCTCAGAGGTCGGCGCGATTGTGGGTTCCAGTCGGTATGAAAGCGCTTATTCCCTATGGGCTAAGAAACTAGGTCTTATACCTTCGGAAAAGTCTGAAAACGACTTTATGTATTGGGGTCGTGCTTTAGAGCCTGTGGTAATAAACCGATTCGCTGAGGATCACCCAGAACTATCGGTTCTTAGGGATCTAGGTACTTGGGTTCACAAAGCGCGTGATTATCACCTAGCAAACCCAGACGCGATCTATCGCAAAGCTGACGGGTCTTACGGGGTGCTAGAAATAAAAACTGCCCGATACTCTGACGATTGGCAAGACGGAGTCCCCCATTACTACATGACTCAAGTCCAATGGTATTTATCTTGCTTTGGTTTTAGCGAAGCTTATGTCGCGGTCCTGTTCGCGGGATCGGAATACCGCGAGTTCTATGTTCAAGCTGATAAGTTTTGGCAAGAATCGGATCTTGAAAAGGTGGACAGCTTTCTAGATTGTATAAGGACCGAAACCAAACCCGACTGGGACGGATCGGAATCCACAGTTATGGCGGTGCGACAACAACACCCTTTGATAGATGTCGATGACGCTGTCGAATTAGGGGAGTTGGGACTTCATTATAGTTCGGCACTAGATTCTTTAGAAGAAGCCAAAACCAAAGCAAATGAACTTCAGTCTCGTGTCTTAGATGCTATGGGCAACGCAAAGTTGGCAGTTATTTACGAAACGCCAGCTTTCCAAAGATCGTCAAGAAAAGGCGGAACTCCTTACCTAACAAGAAAGAAAGGGGCATAATGGACCACGACAAAGATGTACGCGAGCTTTACGAAGATCTATACGCAGATGAACCACCACTAAGCGCTTGGGTAATCGTCAAACACTCCTATAACGACACGATTATCACGGGCGAAGTGACAGCAATAAAGCACACTCAACCTCAAAGGGGCTGGAAAGATGAAGCTGATTTTGAGTTTGTAGTTTGGACCAACTTCAAGTTTAAGATCGCAGGTGTGCGTGGTTGGCTAAAGGCTAACGACTGGGAGATACTCACGGTTATGACCGATTTCGAGAGTAAGAAACTAACTAAGAAAGAGAGAAATAAGTAATGGCACAATTCAACCTAGAAGACTACGAGACAGTAGCCAGCAGGATCACCAAGCTATACGATTTACACCCTGATGCGCGTATTAAGACAGATAACCTGACGACATCTCAGGATCGTGGACAAGGTACTTGGGTGGTACGCGCGACTATTTACCTAAGCGCTGATGAACAAGAAAGAGAACTGCCAAAGTCTAATGGTTTGGCTTTTGAGATTGACGGCGCGGGTATGGCAAATAAAACCAGCGCGCTAGAAAACTGCGAAACCAGCGCCATCGGTCGAGCATTAGCCAACATGGGCTTGTCGGGTGACCAGCGAGCCAGTCGAGAAGAAATGGCTAAGGTTCAGCGCGGTGTCGCGCCATCGCGTGATTGGATTGCCGAGGCTCAGACGATTATGAACACCAAGGAACTTAGGGATCTATACAATACGGCGCGACAATCAGGGGCAGGGCAACATATCCTTGAGCAGATAGCAGATTACGCCAAAGCTCTAGAAGATGACAATAAAAAATAGTAAGGTTGGACCAGCGGGGTGCGGTAGCTACGGACCTCACCCCGCGCCAAAATAAGAGAGATACTATGAGCGAGATCGTCACACCAGATCAAATAATCAAAGCGCTGACTGACATCCGAACAGAAGCTGATAAGGGCATAGACGCTCAGTACGACGCGGAAGTCGCACTAGCCAAAAAGCAACTAGAAGCGGAAAAGATTGAGGCAGCGTGCTTTCTTAGGCTGAACGGGTTAGTCGCCGATCGTCAGGCGCTCGCCAAGCTAGAAAGCTCTCAGGCGCGTGAGCAAGCCGAATTAGCCAAGGCGCAGTATAACCGCGTAAAAACTAAACTCCAACAGCTCAGTCAGTCGCAAAGCGCTTTACAGACACAAGCGCGTATGGTGGAGATAACTTATACTCAGGCTGGTTTAGGAAGATGACTCCCAATGAATTCAAGAAGTTTCAAATTCGCGACCCTTATTGCCCTCATTGTGGTATTGGTGTTCCTTACTTAGTTCCTCACCACCGCAAGAATCGGGGCATGGGTGGATCTAAGACCCTAGACAATCCAGCTAATATCCTGCTAGTTTGCGCCCAACTAAATGGCGATATGGAACACCAATCGCAAGTGGCTGAAGACGCTAGGGTTTGGGGGTGGAAACTAAAGAACTGGGAAGATCCCCTAGTGGTTCCTGTTTATGACGCGATGACAGGTTTCACTTACCGACTAAAAGACGACTACACAAAAGACGCGATCTAGAAAGGACAATAAATGCCGATTATCAGGGGCGCTCACGATTTCGATGAAAGCTTTACGCGTATGCCTAACCGATGGTTGCGGGATGAACGATTGAGCTTGAAAGCCATCGGGTTACTAGCGCAGCTTCATAGCCATAGCGTTGGCTGGCGATTATCCATTAGGTCATTAGCCGAGGCAAATCAATGCGGTATCGATCTAATACGCAACGCGATAACTGAGCTTGAGGAGTCAGGATACTTGAAACGGGAACAGGCTAGAAACGCCGATCACAAGTTCTCAGAAAGCATTTGGACCACCGTAGACCCGTCATTGGGTTTCCCGTCCACGGCTTTCCCGTCATCGGATAACCCAACGCTTAAGAAGATCAATCTTAAGAAGACCAAGGTAAAGAAACTATATCCCTATTTGACTAGATTTGACGAGTTCTGGGATCACTATCCCCGCAAGGTAGGCAAGAATAGCGCCATAAGGGCTTATGAGACCGCTAGAGGGCGCTTCAATGGCTCTACGCAGGATTACGAGGCTATGGTCGTGAAAGGCTCTCTAAAGCTCTCACAGGACCGCAACTTACCAGCGCTTCAGTATGTTCCTTACCCCACGACTTGGCTAAACCGCGATGGCTGGAATGACGATCCCTATCCAGAACGCCAGATGACACCAGATGAAACTCGCGAGCGCAATAGATTAGAAAGCGCCAGCGCGATCGCTCGTGATAAGGCAAATACTCAAAAGATCCTAAGCGAACCCACCCAACCAGCTAAACCGATACCAGTCTGTCGGCACGGTGAAAAATTACTGTACTGTAAAAAGTGTTTACGCCAGCAGACAAACGGGGCTAGTGATGACTAGAATAAAAACATGGAACCTAAGCGGGTATGTGCGCGGTGCGGTATTGACCGCGAGCTACCTGCTAAGAAAGCAAAAAATGAGACTTGTCGCGGTTGTCGTGTTAAAGTCGAGCATGTTATTCGCTATGAAAATGGCGAAACTTGCTTGGCGTGGCGCGGAGACTTTGACCGCGATGACAATCCAGTTCATAATGGGCAAGTATTTATGGCTGGGAAAAGGGAATGCGGTCATCGGGACTGTATCAACCCAGAACACATTAAATAAGAGAAAGGCAAGACACCTTGGCTAAAGTAATCATAGAAAACGCAACAGTAGAAAACCTATTGGGGCAAAAGGGCTATACAGTAAGCGTGACTTCTAAAGACGCTAGTGGATCTGAGAAGAAGCTTTACTACAAAATCTGGTCTAGCACCCCGCAGCTTCAGGGTGCGAAACTAGAAAAGATTACGGGCGATCTAAGCGTGCGACTAGAAGAATATACTGACAAAAATGGTCAGCCAAAGTCAGTCGCAGCGATTCATGTGAACAACCCGATCTTCGACACCGCAGACGCACCCTTCTAATGGATACCTTTGTGGTTCTTGGGCAACCAGTTCCACAGGGATCTATGAAGCATGTCGGTGGTGGGCGGATCGTCAGTAAGTCTCCCGAGCTAAAAGAGTGGCGTGACAAAATAGCGCAAGTAGTTAGAGAGCAAGCTGGTGAACCTGCCCACCCCGATCCTGTCTCAGTCACAGTAATCTTCAGTTTCAACAAACCCAAAACAGTCACACGCGATCTGCCCACTGTGCCACCTGACCTCGACAAGTTACAGCGCGCAATCGGAGACGCTCTGAGCATAGATGTCAAATACCTACGCGATGACGCGCAAATAATTGAGTGGCACGCGCAGAAGGTTTACGGCACTCCTGCTGGCGTAGTAATTCAAGTAGTAAAAATGGCTACTAATCGCTACTAAATGCCATAACTAGAAGCGAACTCACTCAAATCGCTACTAATCGCTACTATCGAGCGCGCCTAACTATACGCGAAACGCCGAGACATACCCAATAATCTCGCGCCTACTACGCGGTGAGAGCGTTATCAAATCGTTATGTAAAACGGGGTCAAAAGGGGCTAAACAGGGGTAAGGTTATTTTGTTAGCTAAAAGTTAGCTAAAGAAAAGGATAAGAAAAATGGAAAAGCTAAAAATCTCTATCGATCTACTAAAAGATTGGTCAGGTTCCGATCTATACGCGGGGATGATTTACGCGCAAAAAAAGACGCTAGACCTAAACCCAACCAGCGCTGAATACAAGATGTGGCTAGGCAGACAGCTTGCTTATAGAGCTGAAATAAAAAAGCGCGCTAACTAAAAGATAAGGATAAAAAAATGACAGGATTCGAGAAGCTAACGGAAGATTCGCTTCTAAAGTTTATCGCAAAAAACGAGGACAGTCCTCTCATCGAGGATCTAGTTCAAGACGCCAAAGATGAACTATGGCAGCGACAGATTGAGAAGATTGCCACCCAGCGCCTAGAGAACCCTAAAATCTAATGTTCGAGGGCGATTGCGAGACTCTCAAGCTTATCCGATTACAAAGATTGCGCGACACGATTCTTCATCAGATTCAGTACGGGCTAAAAGAAGTAAATAGAGGCGAAGACGATGAAAACCTTATACGCGAGCTAGAACTAAAAGTCGAGGAAGCAAAAATGGTTAGTCAAGAGATTAGTCAGCTAATAAAACAAGGAGAGATAAATGGAACTGCTAACAACTAAACAGGTCGCCGATGAATTAGGGATTCACCTGAACACGGTTTACCGCCTAATAGCCAACGGAGATCTAAAAGCAAATCGCCTCGGTCCCAAGCTTCTTAGGGTAGATAAGTCAGAACTGGACAAGTTTATGAAAGGACAAAACTAATGCCAATGGAAGAAGATTACAACGGCTGGGCAAACTACGAAACTTGGAATGTTGCCCTATACCTAGATAACGATGAGGGTTCGTATCTGGCGATTTGCGAGTATGTCAGAGATACCCTCAACAGCACCGACGATCTAACCTACGATGGCTTAGTCGAGTATCTAGGTCTAGAAGGTCAATCAACCCCAGACGGAATCTGCTGGGATAACTTCCGTATTAACCGCAAAGAAATGTTCGACTGGCTAATTGAACACGCAGACGAAGATGAACAAAGACAATACCTAGAAAGGACAAGCAACTAATGGCAACGACAGCTAAGGAACTAATTGAGATCTTACAAAAGTATGTGGATCCAGATGAGGTAGTTATCTGGCAGTACTACACCCGCGCTGACTTTGATTATGACGATGACGTGATGGTGACAAATAAACAATTCGCAAGATCGCTGACAGTATCGGAAGCTGGGACATCTGGGAAGGTGTGCCAGATCAGATCTACGACGCAATCTATGACCACAAAAAGAAGAAAGGACAAAAATAATGCCACACGCTAGATTTACAGATCCAGAAACTAGCCACGAAGCTGCTAGGTCAGTTACTAACATAACACCGCTGAAGGAAGAGATACTTCAAAGGCTAATGACACCCATGACCGATAGGGATCTATACGCGATTCTATTTACTAGCTCACGCCTAATCGTTACAGAGTCAGGGGTAAGATCTAGGCGCTCGGAGCTAGTTCAGGCTGGCTTGGTTAGAGATACTGGCGAGCGCGTCAAGTTAGCAACTGGTCGTCGAGCAATAGTTTGGGGAACGCAAATTGTGTAGCTTCGATGAAATCGTAGAAGACGGCGCACCAACAGGATCTTGCGACCCTGAATACGCGCGTGGCTTTAGATACGGTCAAGAATACGGAATAGAGATAGAACGAGAACGCATCATTGAACTAATAAAAGGAGAAGAAGAATGAGTGACCTACAAGACATAATCGCAACGAGCAGTATCCGCGCTTTCAATTCAGGAGTGGCGCACGACAGGCAAGAAGTTATCGCGTCCTTGACCAGCTATTTCAAGCTGACGCAGGAACCTAACGAAGATGGCGAAACGGAAGTGAATGAAGATTGGGATCGCGGGTTTCAGGCAGCGATCGCGATCGTCAATAACACTTACAATCAAAGATTACTCAAATGATAAAGGGCAAGCCTATAAAGATAGGACAAAAAAATGTTAGGTAAAAAGAAACTAGACGAAGCTTGGGTATCGGGATACTCGCGAGGTTATGCGAAAGGAAGCAGAGAGATGAGCCAGTTTGTCAGGGAAATGATTATCAAAAACCTGCTAGCAGACGCAGTAATTATCACTAATGCCGAGGTAGGGATCTTAGAACGCGTGGTCAAGATAATCGAGGAATCATGAAGCTCTGCCCTTTATGCGAGAAATGGCGCGAATCAAGGTCCAAAAATACTGCTGTTGCTATATGCGGTAATTGCTTCCTATTGCTAGATAATGAAAGGGCAAGAATAACAAAGAGAGTAGGTTCTAAATGATTCAGGAACACGGAACTTCTAAGCGCTGGGAAACTGAGCTAACAATCCCCGAGATACGAGACATGGCTGAAACTGGCGGAAAACTAGAAGGGCATTGGGCGATAACAGTAAATGTGCCAAATAACACGGATCCATTTGGTAAGGAAAGGTTATGGCTAGAAGCACTTAACACCCTGACAGAATCTTGTGGCGTCAAGATAACTACTGTAAAGTTCAATCTAAGCGCGAATGTTGCTGGATACGAGTTCGGGATGAGAGAAGAATGAACGCAGAAACCATTTTAGGAATTATTTTAGTTTCAATCGCTGGCGTAATCCTTTACTTCAGCGCGATAGGTATTGCCTTTATCTGGATAGTCAAGCAATCTCAAAGGATGATAGCCAATGACAAAAAGAACGATGCTAGAAAATCTTGAGCCTATTACTAAACCGCGCACTTGTAAGGTGCGGACTGTTATGGATTCTTTAGATACTCAAGATCGTGAAACTCTTGCGAAAGCTTTAGCCGATCCTCGATGGAGCCCTTATGCGCTTTCCTTGGCATTAGAACAACGCGGTTTGGCGCTCGCAGATAAGTTAATAACCAGACATCGACTCCGACGATGCTCATGCCAACAGTTAGGCAAATAATGTTAGACAACTTAGAACCAGCGCCGAAACCAGAACCGACACCATTTGGGAGACCAGCAGTTGAGTTTGACGGCAACGAGGGAACGGCGACTACTAACGGCTTACCGACTGGCGCTGACTTCAAAGACTTTCTAATAGACGCTGGCTACGATCCTGAACAGTATGAGGTAATCGGCAACCCACGCACTTCACGCTGGCAAAGATACGATGGCGAATGGCTGACCTCATACCGCTTTCACTTCAGACTTATCCAAGGTGGCGATTCCCTAGCACTGCTATGGTCTAGAGCTAAGAAGTATCAGCCAACTAAAAAAGAAACCGACAAGTCCACGATCGTAGTTCTATGGTCCGATACTCAGACAGGCAAGACAGGATCTCGCGGCAATACAACGGATCTAATCGAGCGTATAAGTCAAAAGCAAATAGAGCTAGAGCTATTTCTAAAGAAGCATAAGCCTGAACACGCTGTATTTCTAAATGTCGGGGACTCTATCGAAGGCTTTGAGAACACAGGTAGCCAAAGTTTTACTAACGATCTATCTCTTATGGAACAGGTGGATCTAGAAGCCACCTTTCAATGGGAGACTCTAAAGCTATTGGCGCGACACACTAACCAAGTGACAGCAGCAGCGGTGGGATCTAATCATTGCGCTTGGCGTAAGGGCAAGGATAAGTTGGGCAACCCGCTAGACGATTGGGGTATCCATATCCAGCGCCAGCTCGCCCGACTAGCGCAAGAAACTAATCAACCTATAAAGTTCTTCGAGCCACAAACTTATGACGAGAGCTTGGCTTTGCCTGTCTATGACGAGATACTAGGGCTGGCACACGGTCATCAGGCTAATAGACCTGAGCAGATCCCTAACTGGTGGCGCGGTCAGTCTCACGGTGAGCAAGCAGTCGCAGAAGCCACGATTCTAAACACAGGGCATTATCACCACCTACGGATAATTGAAACGGGTAGAAAGAACGGGCGATCCCGCTGGTGGGTCCAAGCACCGACCCTAGACAACGGCTCGGACTGGTATCGCCAAAGGGCAGGAGATGATAGCGACGCTGGCTTGGCGGTCTATCTTCTTTATCCAGACAAACCATTTACAGGCACAGTGTATAAACTCTAATGCCGACATACGATTACAAATGCCCTAAGTGTGAGATGACTATGGTTGTTATCCGCACACTAAAAGATAAAGAAAGAAAACCTATCTGTGTCAATGACGCTATAGAGCTAGTAAGAACTTATTCATCGCCACCTGTCCAGTTCAAGGGCAAAGGCTTCTACGCTACGGGCGACTAGGCATAATGTCAGGCTTTCCAAAACCCTGTATCGAGTGTGGTCGCTTGTCCTTAGGCGATAGCAGGTGTGAAGAACATCGTCTGGAAAGGATAAGAATCCGTGAAGCTCTTAGACCAAACAGACTCAGACCCAATAAGCCCCGAAGACTCCACTATGGCGGTGACTACGCCAAGAGGGCAAGGCAAGTCAGGCAAAACGCGCAATACTGTTATCTTTGCGGTGATGGACCAAGACATAATGACCCTTGGACAGCTGACCATGTCGTAGCTGGCGATCCGACAAGCACCCTAATGCCAGCTCACCGATCCTGTAACAGTCGCAGAGGAAATAAACCTTTGCCAACAACGGACTAGATACTCCGATTATGCCCCCGCGTAGCATTATGGGGGTGGGTTTCCTCCTAAATCCGAGCCCCCCGTAAACCCCCCAATGCTTTATCCTCATTCTTC